>Ga0209709_10000620_pt1 | contig 33602 bp, 24 predicted proteins | sample ArcticOcean_MG_C_2_FD_187435 | JGI IMG/M metagenome (GOLD analysis project Ga0209709, IMG submission 187435) | Marine microbial communities from western Arctic Ocean - ArcticOcean_MG_CB4_136 (SPAdes) (version 2) | ecosystem: Environmental > Aquatic > Marine > Oceanic | place: Arctic Ocean... | reverse complement strand
GATTTACTAATCTACCTGAAGCGAGTAAATATATGCTATTACCTTCTGAAAATGTATATTTATCTACTTGATCTTTTATATTAATTTTTTTAACTTCATTTAAATTATCTAAGGCCTCGACTTGGATCTCATTATCAAAGTGTCCAATGTTACATACTATGGCTTGATCTTTCATCTTTTCCATATGCTCAATAGTAATTATATCTCTGTTTCCAGTTGCTGTAACGTAAATGTCTGCATTACCAAGTGTATCTTCAATAGTCAGAACACTGAGTCCTTCCATTGCTGCTTGAAGAGCGCAAATTGGATCAATTTCTGTAACTATTACTTTAGCGCCCATCATTTTTAACGCTTGAGCAGATCCTTTACCTACGTCCCCATACCCGCAAACTACAGCAGTTTTTCCGGCAATCATTACATCTGTAGCCCTTTTTAGAGCATCAACTAAAGATTCACGGCATCCATATAAATTATCAAACTTAGATTTAGTTACTGAATCATTAACATTTATTGCGGGAAACAATAGTTTTCCTTCTGAAACCATCTGGTATAAGCGGTGTACACCCGTTGTCGTTTCTTCAGATACTCCCTTGCACTCTTTTGAAATATGAGTCCAAAATAATTTATTTTCAGAATAAACTCTCTTAAGTAAGTTCTTGATTATTTGTTCTTCATTGTTAGAAGATTCAATATTTACCCAGTTACTTCCATTTTCAAACTCAACTCCTTTGTGAATTAACAATGTAGCATCTCCTCCATCATCAACAATTAGTTGGGGGCCGAGACCGTCTGGATGTTGAAGTGCTTTCAAAGTACACTCCCAATATTCTTCGAGAGTTTCCCCCTTCCATGCAAAAACGGAAACTCCAGATTCTGCTATTGCAGCTGCTGCATGGTCTTGAGTGGAGAATATATTACAACTGGCCCACCTTACAGAGGCCCCTAATTTCACGAGAGTTTCAATTAAGACTGCAGTTTGAATTGTCATGTGAAGTGAGCCAGTTATCCTCACACCCTTAAGTGACTTCTCAGTAGAATATTTTGATCTCAATGACATTAAACCTGGCATTTCATGTTCGGCCATATCTATTTCTTTCCTACCAAAATCTGCCAATTTCAAATCGGCTACTAAGAAGTCTTTGCCACCCATATATACTGCCTCATTCAAACGCCAGCGTAAAAGAATATTTTATTATATGTATTATTTCATTTACCAATAGATAGCATAAAAAGACAATTAGAACTGGATAGATTATGACATACTTATTTACGTCAGAATCAGTATCAGCGGGCCACCCCGATAAATTATGCGATATAATTTCTGATTCAATATTAGATGAATGCCTAAAAATTGATGTTGATGCAAGGGTTGCAGTCGAAACTATGGTTAAAGGTACAAAAAATAATAGCCATATAATTATTTTTGGAGAGGTAACATTAGATTCGAAAACAGAAATTAACTATGAAGGAATAGCTAGGAAGGTTGCAATAGAAGTTGGATATGACAATCATGAAATTGGAATGGATGCAAGTGATTCTGTTGGGTGTAAGGTCCAAGTAATAGTAACGCGGCAATCAAATGAAATATCTCAAGGAGTTGATAAAGGGAAGGGTTTATTTCATGAACAAGGTGCTGGCGACCAAGGAATAATGTTTGGATTTGCTACTGATGAATCTGAGTCTTTTGATTCATTAAAGGGTAGTTTTATGCCATTATCTGCAATAATTTCTCAAAATTTAACTTTAAAAATAAGTGAATCTATGAAAAATGGCATTTTAAAATGGGCAAGACCTGATGCCAAAAGTCAGGTAACTATTGAATATGATGATCACGGGCTGCCATTGTATATTGATACAGTAGTTATTGCAATTCAACATAGTGATTTGGCAAATGAATTATTTGAAGGCAGTATTGAAGATGAGTGGGAATATATAAATGAAGAAGTGAAAGAAAAAATCATTTTTAAAGTAATTCCTAAAAATTTAATAAAAGAGACGACGAAATTTATAATAAATGGCACAGGTAGATTTGTGAAAGGAGGACCTTATTCTGATGCTGGCCTCACAGGTCGGAAAATAATAGTTGACACATACGGAGGAATGGGCAGACATGGAGGAGGGGCATTTAGTGGAAAGGATCCGACAAAGGTAGATAGATCTGCTGCTTATGCAGCTCGTTGGGCTGCAAAACACGTTGTTGCTAGTGGACTTGCAAAACGGTGTGAAATCCAATTATCGTATGCCATTGGAGTTGCAGAACCAGTTAGTGTAAATGTTACAACCCTTGGAACAGGAATCATAGAGGACTCAGAAATAACGAGACGTGTAAGTAAAATATTCGATTTTAGGCCATTGGCAATCATAGAGAAGTTAAAATTAAAAAAACCAATTTATAAAATGACAGCAGTAGGAGGTCATTTTGGAAGGTTGCCAAGTCATAGTGGCCATTTTACATGGGAGATAATAGATCCCGAATTGATTCTTCAAATACTAAAAAAAGATTAACCTGGAACTTCATAATTAATAATTTTATAACTAATGATATAACTCAATATAATAAAGCAAACTAAAGAGGAATATGTGTGATGAAGCCATTAGTGACTGTCATTGGAACATGTAGAGTTCATGATCCATTAAAAAAAATGGAAGATAAGGGACTATTGAAGCTGAATAATAATCCAATCAATCAATTTGTGCATAATACAGATGAGATAATTCAACGTATATCTTTATTAACAAATAATATTGAATATCCAGAAAATTTAAAAAAATTTATTTTCGATGAAAGTAAATTTTTCAATTCTCCAACTTTTGAATTTGAGGACTCCGATATAATCATAATCGAAGTATCATCAGGGAAAATGGTATCATTTGGAAATCATCATCTTCAGATGAATAGGTTAGTAGAATACGTAAAGAATGATAAAGCTAATGACTTTAAGAAATGGATGAGAAAAATTAGAAGAAAAACTAAAGATGGACAGATTTATGAACCATTTGAAGGCGAAGAATTATCAGAAAATCCATTTAAGATGTTAAATCAATTGAATTTATCACTCCAAAATATAGAAACATTAAGTAATGCAATAAAGGAAATATTACATCTAACAAATAAAAAAATTATAATTGTCAACCATATTAATTTACCTAAATATGACGGAACCACATTATCATCCAGAGAAGATCTTTGCCTGAATATTGAAATATTATCTAATGAGCTTGGATTTGACTTATTTAATCCCACAAAAATAATCACAATGAAGGGGCGTGGAGATATTTTAAAAGATAATGGAAAGGATATAAATCATTATTCCAATAATGGTTTACAAATAATTGGACATAAGTTAATTAAAAAAATTAATAATAAAATATCAAAGATGGAACTCAAGGAGAATAAAATATGATTAAAGAAATAATAACTAAAGAAAGAATAGCTGTTGTCGGACTTGGATATGTTGGCTTACCTACTGCATTGGCATTTTATGAGGAAGGGCATTGTATTTATGGAATTGATATATCAAAAAAGATTATTCAATCTTTGGATAATGGCATTAATCCATTGATTGATGCAACAAGCTCTCATAATATACCTATATCCTCAGAAAATTGGATTATTGATGATAAATTCGATAATATCAAATATGCAGATATAGTACTTATTACAGTTCCAACTCCAGTAAATGAAAATAAGACTCCAAATTTAGATTATGTAATTTCTGCTGCAGGGAGTGTACTTGACAATATTGATAAAAATAAGAAAACCATCATAATCTTAGAAAGTACAGTATACCCGGGGGTAACTAGAAGAGAGTTGACTAAATTATGCAATGAAAGAGATTTGATTGTGGGGCAACAAGTTGAGATTGCATATTGCCCCGAAAGAGTAAATCCAGGAGATGCAGGGCATTCAGTAATTTCAGTCTCTAGAGTAATTGGATGTGACGATAAAAAGTTAGGAAAGAAGATTGCCAAAATTTATTCTACAATTACATCTGAAACATCAAATTATGTAGGAAATATTGAGGTGGCTGAAGCATCTAAAATGGTTGAAAATTTACAAAGAGATATAGACATAGCATTATCAAATGAATTATCAATAGTTCTATCAAGAATAGGGGTTGACGTTGAAGAAGTGCTTTCTGCGGCAGACACGAAATGGAACTTCCATAGGCACACTCCTGGCATAGGAATAGGGGGTCACTGTATCCCAATAGATCCATATTACTACATTGAATTGGCTAAAAATGTTGGTTATGACTCATTACTATCAAAGTCAGCTAGAAAAATTAATGAAAAAATGCCCTACATAGCTGCAGATGAAATAATATCACTAATAAATAGTAAGAACCAATCAGAAGGTAAAAAAATATTAGTTCTAGGATATTCATATAAGCCAGAATTAGGAGACACAAGAGAAACTCCGGTAAAATACTTATTAGAAAGATTACATGAAGAAAATTTGGAAATATTTTTGTGGGATCCTTTGGTCGATAAAACTGAAATTCCTGATTTTATCACAGCAATTGACTCGCCATACCAGATAACAGGTTTGGAAATGATTATTTTAGCAACAGCACATAATGAAATATTAAACCTTGATTGGACAAGATTAGGAATAAATTGTTATGAAAAAATAATATATGATGGCAGGAGAGTTTTGAATAAAGATGAATTCGGTAAAAATGGATGGATTTTATCTGGAGTTGGGATTCCAAAATAGAGGCAAATAAATATGGCGCTGGAATCAGAATTTATCGGCAAAGATAGAAAATTGAAGGATTATTTTGTCGAAACTTTATTGCCAATAGATGTAGAATCAGAGAAAAGGAAAATAGATTTAGAATCACTATTTCTTGCACCAATATCATTAGTGAGGCCCACCGAAAAACGGATTATAGAATTGGTAGAATATGGGCATAGTGGAATTGCATATAACTTAATTACAGAATATTTAAAACAAAATAATGACATAGAACTAATTGAATTATTTATTACATTAGAATTAGGATTAAGTAATGCCAATATTGCTTACTGGTCAAATATTATTTTAGAAAAAATTCCTACGAATTTGACAGCATTAGATAAAATATTAGGAGTCAACATTGAAGATAAAGATTGGAAAATGGCCTCGGAAAATTCTAATAAGATATTAAAGATAAAACCAAATGATATTAGATCTTTAAAATTTCAAATTAGTAGAAATTTGAAAAGTAAAAATTGGAAAAGAGTTATTGAAAATTCTAAAAATATATTATTAAATAATAATGATGACGAATACGCACTTAAATCTATCTCAGAAGCATATATGAGCTTAAATTTAACAAAAAAATCAATAGAATACTGGGGAAAATATGCCAAAATTACAGATTTAAACGATGATTTAAGACATAAAATTGGAAGAATATTTTATAATGCTAATGAATATGAAAAAGTCATAAAAATATTCGAAAATGTGGATCTCGAGATAAGAGATTTGGAACTATTATGTAGGTCGCATCATTCAATTAAAAATTGGGAAGAATGTTATCAAATATCCTCCCAATTAGTAATCATATCTCCTGATAATCTGCTTGGACTTAGATTGAAGATGAGATCTTTGAGAAGAATGGAGGATAGAGAAGGTGCAAGTATTTATGCGGAAAAAATTTTAAAATCGGATAGTAAAGATGCGGAGGCTGTGAGGACATTGATGCAAAATGCAGCTTCAACTTTTGATTGGAAAGAGTTGGAAGTAATAACAAAAATTGGATTAGAAATTCCAAAAATAAGAGATGAGTCAATCCGATGGCATGCTCGATCCATAACAAGACAGGGGAAAAATGCAAAGGAACTATGGATAAAAATCATAGATGAGAATGAGAATGAAGTAGAAGGAAGATTAGAATTAGGTAAGATTTATTATAGAAATAATGAAAACGAATCTGCAAAAACATATTTCAATGAAATTTTAGACATTGATCCTTTGAATACTAAAGTTGCAAAAATGATGGCATCAGCAATGCTCCGAATGGGGGAGTTATCTGAAGCAATACCTTTGCTTGAGGCAGAATGTATTGAAGAGCCCCAAAATGTAAAGGCATGGGAGAGATTGATAGAAACTAATCTAAAAATGGAAAGGAACGAGGGAGTTAATATTATCTGGAAGAGGTTATTAAATAATTCTTGGGAATCCTTAGATTGTTTACTTCTTGCAGCGGAAGTGGCGCTCCGATTTCATTGGCATAACAGATATGATTGGATAATAAATACTAGACGAAATGAATTTGAGAATAATGAACATTATTTTGATAAATTGGGCGAGATTCATTTTAATGTTGGAGATATATCTACATCTTGGAAATATATTAGATTGAGTAATAGTAAAAATAGTGACATAATAAAAAATAAAATCCAAGATGTATTATCTTTGACTGGGTCTAGTATCACCCATTTGGAAAAATTCATAAATGAAGATAAAAAGTTATGGATTCCCGCCATGGCACTTAATAAAATAATTAAAAATAATAGAAATGTAAATCCCATAAATGATAATAATAAAATTTTATTAATTTCTTCTTCATTGAATAGAGGAGGGGCAGAAAGACAAGTTGCATATACATTAAGAGCCATGAACAAGGAAAAATTTAATCCCACGCTCGTCCTTAACAGAATCGATAATCAAAATAATGGAGAAACATATATTGATTTATTAGAAAAATTTTCTGCTAATATAATCCAACTTTCAGATATAGAAATAAATCATTCTGAAGTAGATCTTGGCCTGTCTAGCGAAGATTATAAATTATTATGCTTGTTCCCGAGTACGACAATACAAATGGTTAGTAAAATGTTAATAAATTTTAAGAAAGAAAGTCCAGATTTAATACATAGTTGGCAAGACGAAATTATACTTTCATCATCCATTGCAGGATTACTGACTGGCGTACCGAAAATCTTGGGTTCAGCAAGATCTATGAGGCCGGATGAAAAAGGAGATTTGCACATAAGAAAAAGACCTCACATAGGGCAATGTTTCAATTTATTAATGAAGGAAGATAGATTTTTCCTATCTGCCAATAGTTTTGCTGGAAGGAATAGTTATGCTGAATGGTTAGGAGTACCTTCAGAATCAATTTCAGTTGTTCACAATGGCGTAGATTTTGATTACTTAAAGGGAAATTCCGATACTAAGAAATTTAATACAATGATCAAAAAATTTGGGATAAAGCCAAAGCACAAGGTTATTGGAGGCGTATTTCGTTTGGAATCAGGTAAAAGAATTGATTTATGGCTAGAATGTTTCAAAAGTGCACTTGAGGAAAAGCCCGAGATTCGAGGAATAATAGTTGGAAGTGGTAGGATGGAAAAAACTATTATAAAATGGATAAGAGAAAAGAACCTTACCAGACGAGTTCATCTCACCGGCTCTGTCAGTGATGTCTACTCATGGATAAATAGAATGGATTTATTTTTATTCACTTCCTCCAGTGAAGGCTTACCAAATGTAATTATTGAAGCACAAGGCTTTGGAATTCCCGTAGTAAGCACAGATGCAGGTGGCGTAAATGAAATAATTATACAAGGAAAATCTGGAGAAGTAGTATATTCTGAAGATTCAGTTGAAATATGTCGAGCAATTATAACTACACTTAATTCAAGTAATAAAATGGGCGAAATTGCTAAAAATAATTCAAGAAACAAATTTTCAATTGACTCAATGATTGAACAAACAGAACGTTTGTATGAAAATATTCTGATTAGTAAGTGAATGGATTAAAACAAATCATTGCAAAGGCGTAGTTTCATTTTTTAATATAGTATACCTATTTTTTCTATTCTTTGTCTTTGATGCCTCTAAAACAAAATCAACTATTAGGCTTTGATCTTGGGTTGTTCCAACCTTCCTGAATTTAGTTTTTTGATCTATGAAACCATCATTTACTGGTGAAAATCCACAATTAAATCCAACCTTTGTAGAATTATCAAAAGGATATTTGTTGATATTGAGATAATTATATAAAACCGATTTATAATTTGAATTTTTTAAATCTGCAGAAAGCCATAAAAACTCTTGTACTACTTTTGTATCTAAAAATGGATAACGGCCTTCTACTCCATAAGAACCACTTACATATTCTTCTTTCATCAGGTATGCCCTTTGAGTATTGTCAAAGAAATTTTTCCAAGGGAAAATTGATTCTAAATCTTCAGGAAATAAGCCACCGATTGTACTATGTCTGAAATGCTTTACTCCTTCAAAACCATAATCACTGAATATTTCGTCAGCACCACTTCCCGATAAATAAATAAGTTGGCCTTCAGATTTACCCAATCTACATATGTGTGACATACCTATCGCACCATTATCATCCGTCAGAACTTGGCCGAATTTTCGATATTTGACCAAATCAGAAAGTTTTGGTATTCGTTTTTCAAGTAAGGCTTTTTCATTCCGATTTAATCGGACTTGATTTGTAACTTCAGGATCATTGAGGCCCCGATAGATTGGTTCTAATTTTTCCAATATTTTTGAAACTGTGTTAAGTTTTTCGATCTCCGTATTTAAAATATCTATTTCTCCATTATCTATGCTTAGGAAATATTCTTCACAACGTTTTTTTAAGTTATCTCTGGCTGACATAAAATCATCTCTTTTTAAATCAAATAACCTTGGATCAGATGTACGAATTATTCTCTCATCAATAGTTTCTTTATTTTCAGAGCCGATTATACTATATGCCGTAAATGGTATATTTTGTTTTTCCAATTCACAAGCAATAGCCCCACTATCATAGCCTGAGCTTAATCCGATAAAAATACCATGTTTAATATTATTTGTTCTTTTTTTAATTGCATTAGAAAATGCAATATTCCAATCATCATAATTAGTCTTATATTGATTCAAATCAAATTTATGTACATCAAATCTATCAATAATTTCCATAGTAGATAATTTATATAAGTAAGTAGAATTAGCTTCTACTTGCATAGGTTTAGAGTATCCATTTCTTATCAAACATGATTCGTAAGATGATAATCCCCAATCGGAACCCTCTTTAGCAAACCATAAAGGTTTAATTGAGAAAACATCTGTAGAAAATATAAGCAAGTCAGCATTAAAATCAACTAAAGCTAGTGCAAATTCACCATCTAGTTCTTTAACAAAATCTTTACCATATTTCTCATATAAAGGTAATATACATTCTCCATCCGATGAGAAATTTCCAAAATCGCCATAATTATATATTTCTCCATTGAAGAATGTAATTATGCTGTTATCTTGATTGGAAAATGGTTGTAAAGTTGGGGGTCCCGTCATAGACAATAGTGTATGTACGAAATTTAAACCCCTAATTGATACATGATTGGTTTCATCGGGCCCCCTATATTTTAGAAATTCTATTATGGAGGGTAAATTTTCAATACCTCTTGTAGTCAAAAGTATGCCGCACACATATAGGGCTAAAAAGTAATCATATATATTATTTGATAAATTTAGCAACAAGTATAATATAAATTTTGCACTGGTTGACGACATGACCGACGATTCCACATTGTTGCGTGTACGTACGGCATGGAAAGAAAATGATTTTGTAACTGTTGATTCATTAATGACAGATTTAGAAGAAAATATAGCAAATAATCAGTGGAGAAAAATTCCCGATTCGATTATTAATATTTGGATAAGATCGCTGTATCGCGAAGCAAATTATGAGAAATGCATTTCATTATGTAAAGAGTCATTAATAGATAATCCCTTAAACTGGAGTGTAAAACTGTTTATTGCGAGATGCCATGCAGGATTAGAAGACATCATTAATGCAAACATAACTTACAAAGAATTGATACAATTAGATTCTACGAAATCGGAACCTTATATCATGTTAATGCGATTTCACTATAAAGAAAAAGAATACAAGGAAGCACTGTATCATATAGGCAAAATATTGGAATTGGAACCAAATAACAAAAGTGCTTTGATATTTAAAGCCAGAATTCACTCATTGACACTTGGAATTAATGAATCTTTGGATTCCTACATGGAATTATATGAAAAATATCCATCTGATGTAGAAACAAATTGTAGAATTGGGCAAAAAATGTATGAATTGGAAAGATTTGAAGAATCCAAGTTTTTCCTACTAAATACATTAAGTTTGGACCCAGAATATCGCCCAGCAAGAAGGTTGATAGGATTATGCTTAAACCGTTTAGGAGAAACTAGTGATGCATTAGGCTACCTATATTCTGAAGCAGATAGGGAACCAGAGATAATATCAAATTGGGAAAAAATTATAGATTTATTTCTTAAAATGAATCAAGAAAATAAAGTATATGAAATTATAGAAAGGGCCGTAAATAGTTTAGAAGATGAATTACAAGCATATGTGACGGGATACACTCTTTCAAGAAGTATATTATGGGAAGAAGGCGCTAGTAAATATTATAAAAAATTAAATAATAAATTTAATCATGATTTTAATGCCCATCATAAAATTTATGACATTGCAATGGATATTGGAGATATGACCTTGGCGAATTATTCTTTGAAAGGCATGGAAATGGCCAAGATAAATCTCAATATAGAAGAATTTAATTCGTCAAAAGAGAAGTATTCTTCAATATTATATACAACTCAGACAAGCGAAGAAGAGATGGATGAATCTCTTAAAAATGGAAATAAAATTTATATATCGGAGTTGGCGATAAGAAGAATATGTCAGATATCTTGTAAAGAAAGAAGGAGGAAACCGATTAGAGATAAACATAAAATAATTCATATAACATCATCACTAGGCAGAGGTGGTGCTGAAAGGCAACTTGTAATTGGTGTAATTGGAATTAAGAATTCAAAGAAGGTTAGTGAGGTATCAGTAATGACTCATAGGCCTCAATCAGAAAAGGGCACCTATGCAGAAATATTAAAAAAAAATAAAGTTGAGATAATACATTATGGTAATTCTTTAGAATGGAGTGAAGAATTTAACGGCCCCACTTTAGATAAATATAAAGATTTAATCAAATTATTGCCTCTAGGTTTTCAAAGAGATTTGGTGCCATTAACAAAAGCATTTATGATAAAAAAACCAACGATAATTCATGCTTGGCAAGATCAAACGAATATTGTTGCAGGGATTGCAGGACTTATAGCAAGAGTCCCAATAATAGTTATGTTTGGAAGATCCATGAGGCCTGATGGTAAAACGATGCTCCATATCAGAAATCGACCATATTTGAAGTCTGCATATTTAAATTTGTTAAAACACAATAATATTTCATTACATATTAATTCCAATGCAGGCAAGAAAAGTTATTCAGAATGGTTAGATTTAGATTTAAATAAATTAAATGTCATGCATAATGGAATAGACTTTGATATAATGAAAACTAATCATGAAAACGAAGAAATAAATAATTTTTGTAAAGAATTTAATGTAATTGATTATGAATATGTCATAGGAGGAGTGTTTCGATTTGTTAGAGAAAAAAGATTGGAGTTATGGGTGAATACTGCAAAAAGGACAATAGATAAAAGAGAAGATGTCATATTTATTGCAGTTGGAGATGGCCCGGAAAGTGAAAAAGTGAAAAACCTAATAAAGAATACAAAATATGAAAAAAGAATATTATTTCCTGGAATGTCTGAAAATGTTTCTTCATGGCTAGAGATATTTGATTTATTTTTACTTACATCAATTATCGAAGGTTTACCGAATGTACTGATTGAAGCTCAATCATTCGGAATACCAGTTATATCTACACCTGCAGGGGGTTCAGCAGATACATTCGTGAATTACAGCAGTGGACTATTAATAAAAGAAGAAAATGCAGAAAGTATTACACAAAGTATAATTTTATTATTGGATGATTACTCATGGAGAGATCGTGCAAGTACTGTCGCAAAAGAATATTCAAAAAGTCAGTTTTCAAAGGAAATATATATAAATAATTTAATTAAAATGTATGATTTAATATCGAACGAGTCGTACGAACATTGGTATAATACAGAGGCGAACATTTTAATCCGGACTGTGCATGCATTGGTTAGATGACTCTGCCATATAAAATATTAGTTACCGGCGGTGCAGGATTTATAGGATCCCATATTTGTGATAAATTATTAGATATGGGATTTGAAGTAAAGTGCCTAGATAATTTGTCAACATCTAAGATAGAAAATATACAACACCTCCTTGATAATAATAAATTTGAATTTGTAAAGGGAGACATAAGAGATTATGATCTAGTGAATGATGCAATAAAGGATTGTACTCACGTCACGCATCAGGCAGCTTTGGGATCCGTCCCTAGATCAATAGACAATCCATTTACAACAAATGAAGTTAATATTTCAGGGAGTTTGAATGTATTGATTTGTTCAAAAAATAACAACATCAAAAGATTTGTATTCGCTTCTAGTTCTTCTGTTTATGGGGACGATATAGACCTACCAAAAATAGAAAATAAAACCGGAGAATTATTATCCCCTTATGCCGTAACAAAGGCGACTGTAGAAAATTACGCTTCAACTTTTAACAAAGTTTACGGATTAGAAACTGTCGGATTGAGATATTTCAATATATTCGGACCAAGGCAATCTCCAGATGGCCCTTATGCAGCAGTTATTCCAAAATTTATGGATGCCATAAATAATAATGAAGAATCTACAATATATGGAGATGGAGAGCAAACCAGAGATTTTACATATGTTGAAAATGCAGTGAATGCAAATATATTAGCATTATTTTCAGAAGATTTGAAGAATTTTGGGATGTCATTTAATGTTGCATGTGGAGAGACGATATCAATAAATAATCTATATATTACCATAAAGAAGGAGTTTGCTGAGTTACTTCAAAAGGAAATATTGGCTGAAGTAAAACATGTATCTGAACGTTTAGGAGACGTTAGAAATTCTCTCGCAGATCTATCCAATATTAAAAAATATATGAATTATGACCCAAAGATAACAGTCTCGGATGGAGTAAAAAATACTGTTGAATGGTATTTAAGTGGGAGATGAGGAATATAATAGTAAAAATTTCCAGTAGTAAAAATGAAATAATATTTAATTTCGAAATGGAAGATGATGATCGGCATAATCCAACTGATAATTTTTCTATTGGGAAAAGATATGCTAGCATAAAAACCAACAATTACGACTTAAAAGAAGTTCATAATGATTTATTGGCCCTATCAATTATACTCATGTGTAATCCATTTGTTGGAAAAAGACTCAAACTCCCGTTTAAAATAAGCAAAAGATTTAAAGATTCTGTTAAAAGTGTATTGACCAGATATACAATTGAGGCAGAAGGTAATTACATCCCTCATCGGGAAATTAATAGTAGATATCGTCCGGCCCTTGCATTTAGTGGAGGGGTAGATTCCACTGCCGCGCTTGCTGTAATGCCAGCGAATACTGCACCCATATTTATGGATAGGCCCGTAAGTAAAGGATCATTGTATAATCCTAGTGCAGCCCATAATTCATGCAAAATACTAAATGAAATAGGATTTGATGCAGAAAGAGTAGAGTGTGATTTGGAGTATCTTAGAGACCCAGTTGGATTTCCAACAGATGTTGCTAATGCCGTCCCATGCATAATCTTAGCAGATAAAATGGGATTAGCTTCAGTTTCATTTGGAACTGTATTGGAGTCAGCGTATGGGATAGGTCACAATAATTTCAGAGAATACACGAGGGGGAGTCACTGGATATTTTTTAGTACATTATTCAAGGGAGCAGGGATACCAATGGCATTACCAATAGCAGGAATTAGCGAAGTTGGAACTTCAATAATTGCAAACAAATCTCCAGTAGGAATTGTAGCACAATCATGTATCAGAGGTGAATGGGGCTCGCCATGCAATAAATGCTGGAAATGTTTTAGAAAGGGTTTACTCAATGTTGCTTTGAAACAATCAAATTTGAAAGAGGAAGATGTTGAGATTTTTTTTAAATCAGGAGAAGTTAAAAATAAGCTATCCTCTTATCCAATAAGTCATGAAAATGTACTCAGTTTTTCTGTCAATAGGATTGATTGCGATTTTAAAAATCAAAATCTAGAAAACCTGTCCAGACGAGTCGGGGGACTAGGTGAATTAAATTTTTTAAATAAATGGTACCCCCAATCTATTGAATTAATTCCTGTGGAATGGAGATATGAATGTAGAGAAAAAATACTAAAATATCTATTGCCTATGAAAAAAATAGAGCAAGAAATGATTGAAGAATGGACCATGGAATATTATTTACTATCGGAAGATACAATAATGGCTAATAAAAGAATGATTGGAAATTGGACTTAATATTCCATTACTTAATACTTGAAAGTATCCATTTCGCTGCCTCTTTAGCTCCATTTTCCCTCTGTAGTATGCTTGCCCTAGATCGCATAGTATCTCTTACTTTACTATCTGCCATCCTATCTATTGCGGCATGTATTTTTTTCCTTGAACGAGTTTCGATTACAGCCATCATACCTGCTTTGTGAGCCACATTACATCTCAATAATTGATCATCTTTCCCAGTATTTAGATTTGGGAAACATAAAGTTGGAAGTCCGGATTGAATAGCCTCATGATATGAGTTATAGCCCCCTGCCATGACAGCAAAATCAAAGTCATTAAAAAACATAGAATTTGGATAATCTCTTAGTGTCCTTAATCGATCGAAATTAAAATAATGCCTATCTCCAATTATTGATTCTGCAAAAACTGTATAGATATTTTTATGATTATTCAATGCCTCCAAAGTGTGAAGTAAATCATTATTAATATTATTAATTCTACCAGCCCCTAATTGCACATATGCCACAGTTGCTTCTTCAGGAATCCCCATCCTAGATCTAAATGTACCTTTATCAGAGACATCATCTGAATCCAATAGTGTAATAGGGTTACATCTCATAGTTGCTATCCCTAAGTCAGATTCCTTTTCTGAATCATTTTGGACACTATCACCAGGTATTATTACACCATCAAAATGTGATAAACTATCAGAAGGTATTGATTTTGTATCGGATTTTAATGCTCCCCTTCGTAGCCATACCTTTACTACATTAGGATGGTTTTTGATTGCATTCAGCATCCCTCTATATGGATATGAGCCATCAAAAATAAATGCAGACGGCCGATGTAGAGAAAATATTAGTGAGAGCATCTCTTCTGCTAGTGAATTCCATTCCTTAGCCCCCATATCCTCATACCTATATCTGCCAGGAATATGATAAGAGGGGAATCCATCATTTTCAGTGATATGTAGTGTTGGCATCGTAGTAAAGAATATAATTTCCAATTGGGAGTCCATAGATCTCATCCTCTTAGCAATAGAAAGTAATCTTGTAAAGTGGCCAAACCCAACTCCATTAGTCGGGAATAATACAATACACCTCCTCAGAGAATTAATTTTGGAAGGATTGGACGGTAAAAAACTAGGTAAATCAACGGGGGGATTATTTTCTTTTACTAAATTAAGAGCCAATAGAGGTAAACTTAATGGAAGAAATAAAATCTTCCAAGGCTTCCTGTATGAGTCCGTAAGATGTTGCCCAATCCTATACGAAGAAGATTCAGATAGCCTAATTATTTCTCTTTTGTATCTTTCGGAATCAATTACGTCATTTTGAAGTAAAGTATAAACTTTTTCATTATCTTTAATTGGTATTTCTGTCACAATATCAGGGACCATATTAGCTATCTCTGAAGGTAAATTATCATATTCATTCATTTTTTTAATCAAACTAAATAATTCGTCCTTGGGAACTTTACCAATTTCTTTTGCCAGTAATGCCAATGTATTCTTTTCTGGATAGATATTTTGTGTAGATTTGACTAATTTAAAGGCCTCCAATAAACCTCCTGATTTAACTTCTGCTTCAAAGTGATTGATTGCGTTATCTCTGAGTTTAATATTATTTTTATTTGCAATTCGATATAATTTTGCAGAAAGATGATATTTTCTTAACCTTAGAGAACTGCGTGCTGCTACATCTAGGCCAACTTTATCTCCAAATAGACGCCATAAAAATAATCCTTGTTTTAATGATTTTTTATAATTGCTGGAATTATATGAGTCGCGGACTCTTTTGCGATAGCGTTGAACTGGCCAAGAAGATAATCCCACAACCTCATGGAAGTATAATTTCATTTCAATCTTTTTGTTTTATAAATTTGAAATAATTAAAAAAATGACATATTTATTTACATCCAAGAGATTGAATAATAATCTATTTCCTTCTCCCCGAATCTGAATCACATGAAAGTAACATGGATAACTGGAAGAAAAATATTTTCCGATTTAGCGGGTACGACCGAACTCGGAATTATGGAATCATTAAGTTTACTTGGAGATGAAATAACAATTGTTAGTCCGGATGACATAAAAATAAAGTCAGTTAATCGCCATTTATTAATTTCAAGATTAAGAATCAAAGGTTTAGAGACAATCTCCGGTAGTATCAATATTAAAAAAATCATTAATAAAAATCCAGAAATATTAAAAAACGCCGACATAATATTTGTAGATTGGAGGTTTGTTGGTTCGCTGAATAATCTAATTACAAAATATTCAATACCATATTGCATCATCGACAGAGGACCGCCCGTCTATGATGGATTTATCGCTAAATTACAGAAATTATTTTGGCGAAGAAACTGGTTAATAGCATCTAAAGGTGAAAGTTGTATAGGAGGTTTCGTCGTTTCTGGAGCACATAAAAAATATGTATATGACAATATAGTGTCTGATTTTAAAATCGAAATTTTACCTGCTGGAACAAATACAAATTTGTTTAGTGGGTTAAATAATTTTCCAGTAAGTGATTTGAAAATTGTATATGCCGGGAGGATTGATAGCAATAGAGGAATGGAAAATATCCTAAATTTCAGAAAAAATCTACATTTACTAAATATATCTGCCACGATTACAATTATAGGAGAGGGAGATTATAAAGATAAATTTATCAAAACAGCATCAAAATTTGATGATTTGATATTTCTTGGAAAAAAAAATAGAGAAGAAGTTTGGAAGATATTGGATGAAAGTAATGTTGGAATTATGCCCATGCCGGATCGATTGATTTGGAACATAGCTAGCCCCATAAAATTAGCTGAATATGCTGCTGCTGGCTTACTAATAATTGGTTATGACCATGCAGGTAATAAATTGGGAGATTATGAATATTCATTATTGAGTAAAGATAAATGGGAATTCGAAGCGATTGATTTATTAAATGGAGTTTTAGATGAAAAAAGTTGGGAAAAGTTGACATTTGAATCTCGAAAATCATCTTTGGAATATGATTGGGAGAAAGTTGCAAAAAAAATTCATTTAGTACTCAATAAATGGTTGAATTAAATTATTTTTTGGAATTTTCATTCCGATAATTGTATATTGACTTCCGTAAATTAATATCTGATTCCCAAATATGTAAATTTCTTTTAGATAACGCCATAATATGAGATTTTAATAATACTATAATTCCGCCAAATATTTCCCTAATTGATTTATTAATTAGAGAAAGAAAAATTATACAAGGCAATATAAAAATATTAGACCAATTTCCATGTGAATATAATAATTCAATAATTGATGAAATATAAATTAACAATATTGATGTAGAAACAAACCAAGGGAATACTAAATAAAAATAGAATTGTTGACGAAAAATATTTCGAAATTTCACATCATTAAAGAATAATAAGTCTTTATTTTCCCAGAATACTCTACTCAATCCTTGGGCTCTTCTGAGCTCCCTATAATTATTTGATTTATTATCCTTATTAGATGGTTCAAAGAATTTTAAATTTGGATCCATAATGGCCCTATAACCATTTTTCCTAACTAATAATGATAATTGAGTATCATCTGCATTAATATTTGGATTAATTTTTAAAGATTGTAATGCTGATTTTCTAAAACCGCATATTGAGCCTTCGAATATAGGAGTAGAATCCAGGGCTGATTCAGAGGTTCTGAGGCGATTAAAAATATTTCTGTAAGAGTAATTATTCAATTCAGGCGACTCAGACAGTTGCCCACAGACTGCCCCGATAGTAGAATCTTGGAACCATCGGACTATATTTTTTAAAGCATCATTTTTCAATATTGACTCGGCATCCATCATTACAAAAAATTTAGTATTTATCATTTCAAGAGCATAATTAACTGCAATAGATTTTCCTGGAGGAGAAATATTTTCTATTTGCCATAAATTATGAGAAATATTAGATAAATATTTTTCTGCGATTATTGAAGTAGAATCTGATGAACCAGAATCGATTATCAAAATAGATAATTTAGATTTAGGATAATCCATTTCAAATATTTCTTCTAATTTAGATTTTATAAGTAATTCCTCATTTTTAACAGGTAAAAATATAGTTAAATTTGGAAGGTTAGTATTTGATAGAGGGGGTTCCATATTTTTAATATAATAAATTGAAAAAATATAGTTGTGCAAAGGGATCATAATTGATAGAATTAGAAAAAATAAAGAACATACTAAGATAGAGACATGTAACTCCATAGACCATACCATCATGTGTTAGGATATGGTCGGTTCGGATAGATGACTCAAAGCAAGGTGGTTCATTTTGGCCCTTTGAATTCTAAAGGAGGTATGTCTGCAGTTATTAAAAATCTACTTGGATTTAAATATAATAATATCGAAGTTTTTGCCATAGCGACTCACCGCGAAGGCACCCCCATTTCTAAATTATTAATTTGGAATAAATCTTTAAAAAAATTAAAAACAATGATCAATAAGGAAACAATAGATATAGCACATTTCCATGTGACACATTCATTGAGTTGGTGGCGAAAACGAAGTTTGATGATGACCTGTCAAAAATATAAGATACCATTTGTGATACATATACATTCAGGTAGATTTCAAGAATTTTTGAAGAGTTTTTTTGGAATAACAGGATTATCATTTAAAAAAATAGTACATAATAATAATTGTAAAGTGATAACGTTGGAAAAAAGATGGTTGGAAATCCTATCTAATTGGATACCAGAAGATGCACAAGTCATAAATAATCCGATTAAAATAAGAGAACAAAGAAAAAGAGTGATTAATTCTAGAATAAATCTATTGATGCTAGCGAGGAATGATAAAACTAAAGGGCATAGTTTTGCAATAGAAGTTGCTGAAGAATTAATTATGCGAGGATATGATGTTAGATTAAATCTCACAGGATATAGGGGGAAAAATAATATTAAAAATGGGGCAATAGAAGCCAGATATTGGGTAAATGAAGAAGAAAAGGATCAACTCATAGATAATGCTCATTTTATGTTATTACCGAGTAAATATGAAGGTTCATCGATGTCAATTATAGAAGCAATGTCCCGTGGACTTCCAGTTTTATCAACTGCAGCATCATTTGAGACAATAGGAATCAGTAAATTAATATTAGATCATCATAATTTACATCAATGGGTAGATAGAATAATAGAATTATCAAAGGATGATAGATATGAAAAAATATGTAATAATATATATGAAAAATCAGAAAAATTCTCTCAAAATAAAATTAATAAAGAATGGAATGAGGTATATGATACTCTGCTAGATAAATCATAGATGTCATCAATTTAATAGAAAAATGTAAATGCTCCCGTTTGATTGAAGACCTATGTACTATTGTGACGCAACATGAGTGCAGTGCCGGGCCCGAATTATCTTACTAAAAGAGAATATTAAAGAGTTTGAAAAAATGTTTTAAAATTTTTTATGGTATGAAAATTATTTTGAAGGCATTAGAAAATAGAAGTCAAATAAAAATTATGTTTAAGAATCATTTGGGAAGGAATATCTATGGATAACGACCTAAAAAAACCATATTTAACCACAGTAATGACTGCAGCAACAGGATATTATCACATTTTTGTTTTGCCATATGCAGCTTCTTATCATTACTTTAACCCGGATTCTAGATTCGAATTTTTTGTAGATGATCCAGATGAATTTGAATCAATATATGCAGATGGGCTGTTAAAATTAAGAGAGAGGCTTGGGGACGAAAATCTAATTATATCGTCCCTAGATATTAATCACCTCCATCCGAATCATCATCAGGCTGTTCCAAGGTTTTTCCAAACGCCTGAGATTGAAACAGAATTTATCTACATCGGAGACGTAGATGTGTTGATTCTAGATTCAATGATTACGGAGCAACATAAATTGAATATGGAAAAGAATAATTTGCCATTTTCAAATGTCATTAGAAAAAGTACTTCAAACGAGATTAGACCAAGGCTAACGGGTTTGCACTTCTCTAGATATGAAGCATATTATCCGCTTCCTCTTGAAAAAATTAATCAAGATGATCAAATAGAACTAGATGAGTTTGCTTTACATGAATTAGTCAGAGCAAAAATTGGAGATTTTGAAATTAAAAATAATTTCAGACCACCTCATGGATTTCATTTCTCAGATAAGTTAGATTATTGGAACAGTACTTCCTCAATGCAAGTTGGCCTTCATTTAAATTATCTACCAAATTATCAATTACTAAGAAAAACAGAATACTGGAGAGATATGAAAAGTTATTTTTCAGAAATATTCCTAACTTGGTTAGAATGCCTAGATAGAACGATGGAGGTCGTATGGCCTAATTCTACTCAACTTCCTATAATCAAACCAATTTTTGAAGATGATAAATGGATAGGCCCGGGAATGAATAAGGATGTCGATATAATACGAGGAGTAAGGTTGGCGAGACACCAATTTCTTCAAACTAAGAGTCAGCAAGACAGTCATTTAGGAAAGGGGTCGGGCGCAGGGGAAATTTTTGATTTTATTGAATGGTGTAATGAAAATAAGATACATTCTTTGCTAACTATCACCGAACTTACTCCAATTTTTATTACTACCATACTAAGGTTGTTTAAAAATATTAAAATGTTAGTAATTACGCCAGCAAAATACGACTCAGATGTATTCCAGTTCAACAATGGAATGACCAATTCTGAACTAGTCAAGATAGAAAAAATATCCGAATTAAGTAATGAAATTATAAACGCAAAAAGAGATATGATAATTATTCAACCTACACAAGATGATATGAAATATAATTTTTCGAACTGCTTGGATGAAATTCGAATTGGCATAGATAATGGTGTCCGTTATTTTGGAGTAGTAACTGCAAATATTCCGACTGAAGTAAACATATCAACAGACATAGGTACTTTGCATAACTTTGATTTACGGCATGACTTAATTCCTACAAAATCATTTTGCCTTAACAATAAGATTCTAAAGATGGTGACAGGATTTGGAAAGAATGTTGTAAGTAAAGAGACGCGAGTTTATTTAAAAATATATAAAATTAATGAAATAGATAAGATAAAACCTGATGAAAATGAAATTCCGCTATTGAAAGATTTTATTGATTTATTCAAAGAAGGGAAATATAATGAATTCAATAACTTATTTGAGATATTCCACAATAGATTTGAAAATATGATGGGCTTGAAAGCCATGGCAGTGAGATCATATTATCTGAGTAATAAATATCAGAAATGTATCGATAATTGTGATGCTTGGGGCGAATGGCCGAACGACCCTATTGTCGCATTATTCAAAGCAAGGGCTCAGCGGAATAGTGGATTAGTTGATGAAGCGATTAAGACTTATTTGCATCAATTGAAGATACAGCCAGATAATTCAAATAGTTTAATTGAATGTGTAAGGGCGATGATGGGCCAAAATTTATACAAAGAATCAGAAAAAATAATAGCAATGTATATTGAGCAAACACGAGACAAAAATGCGGTTGGGGAGTTATCAAAAATTCTTGATTTAAAGAAGAATAAAGAGAGGTGATTTAATTACTGAAAATAAAAAAATTCTCATAATTGTTGATCCTCGAGTTATTTCAGCACCATTAATGCCTAAAAATTTTGATTCTTGGGCAACAGTTTACTCATATCATATAATTAGAGAGTTAAAAATAATTGGTTACGAAGTTGAGATAGAAAATGTGTATGAGATTATTAAAGGGAAGGGGCCGAGGCTTAATAAGAATAAATTTGATTGTGCTTTGGTCATCCTTAACAATGCCTCGAAAGAATATGGGATTAATCTATTTGAAAATATTAGAGTTTTTCTAAAAACCAGCGGATTAATAGGAACTATGTCTGACCATGATCATGGCATAGAATATGAAGATATTCGATTTTGCGCTACATTGATTAATCCCTTAGAAATAAATCCCAAGGCACATCAAATTTTCTGGGGTTGCGATCCCGAGGTATTGATACCAAACAAAGATAGTAACTGCCTCAATATATTCTTAGATTCATGGATGTTGGATGAGAAAAAATATGATAGGACTCCAGAATTATTGGAATCTTGTTTGGAGTATGCTGAATCAAATAGTACATACCTGAATGGAGTAAATAAAATCAAAATAAAGGCTTGGGGAAAAACGGGAGTAGAGGAGTTTGTCTATGGCGGAAATAATAAGTTAATTAGAAAACCAATTAGAATTGGATTTGAAGAAATGATGATTCATTTAAAAAATGCTGATATTTTTATCGTTACGCATTCTGAATCAATGGGTTTAACTATTTTAGAAGCAGCTATGGCTGGATGTTTAGTATTGATTCCAGTGCCGGCTAAACCAAATCCTACGGTAACTAGATGGATTAAGACCGACCTTTCCGATACCATACCACATGTGGAGATTCCTCATCACAAAAATGAGAAAATTCTAATACCATGGTCAGAACTAGAGGAAAAATTACTACCTAATAAAATAAGGTCCGATACGATAAAAAATACATGGGCAGAAGTTACTAAAAAAATCCTAGAAGGTTTTCGAGAAAGAACAAATCTTGAAAATTCAAATTATTCAAATTTGAAAATTAAAAAAAGAGATAAATTATTAAAAGAAATAGAATTTAATCCACAATTAAGAGAACGTATGTTAGTATCTATTGATATGATTGCATGGCCTGAAGATAAAAATATTAAAGAAAAATATGATAATAACTGGAATATTTTAAATTGAAATTAGTAGGTGCGTAATTTGGAAGATTTGAATAATTATAATATCCGAATAATCAATTCAGATAGTTGTAAAGATTTTCCCAAGGATAAGTCTAAAGCACTGAAACTTGATATAATAAGGTCAAAATTTATTACAAGGAAGCAATGGCTAAAAGTAGCAGGATCTACAAAATTAGGATATCTTTGGTTAGTCCTAGACCCTTTAGTACTTACATTAGTATATTTATTTGTATTTACTGTATTAAGGGCTAATTCTGAACCAGTTAGTCTTTTTATTGGACTTTCGATGATCAGAGGACTACAAGGATCATTAGTAGGAGGTGCAAGTCCGCCCGAACTAACTGCGGGGATAACAATTGAAAGAACAAGGACAAGGGCGATTATTTTTTCCAGAGTATTGAAGGTATTATCAGATAGTTTCTTTTTGGGGATAGGCGTTTCTGTGGCATTAATTATTGCATTCAATACATCCATATTTGCAAGTATTGTTTTTATGATATTACTTTTCTTTAGCAATTTATTTTGGTATTCGTTCGGAACAATATTTTCTCCATTAACATCATTCATACCTGATTTATTAAAATTAATAAGTTATTTTGGATTGATAATGTTCTTTATCAGCCCAGCACTTTATCCACTAGGTAAGACAAATGGGATACATAGGCAGATATCATTATATAATCCATTTTCATATTTTGTTGAGGCTGCTAGAACTATAGCAACCGGGTCTAAAGATTATCAAATATTAAGTACTGAAGTAGCCATTTTTTGGCTAATATTCTATATTACAATAGCATACATTGGTTTCAAATCATTAGATAAAGTTAGGTGGAGATTATCAATATGGTCTTGAATGAAGATATTGTTATTTCAATCAAAAATTTATCATTGGAATATTCCATATTTCAAAGGTCGGGAATCTTTTCAAGATCTAAGAAAAAAACAGTTATGGCACTTCAATCAATAAATCTTGAAATTCGAAAAGGTGAAAATATAGCCATCTTAGGTGCCAATGGAGCAGGTAAATCAACTTTATTAGGAGTAATTGGGGGCATGTTACGCCCTTCTTCTGGAGAGGTGATTACAAAAGGAAGAGTTTTTACACTAAAGGGAGCAAATCCAGGGTTAGTCAATACACTCACCCCAAGAGAAAATATTAGAATTCTAAGTGAGGTTTATGGCGTTTCAAAAGAAAATAGAAATGATTTTGAAAGAGAAGTTGAAGATTTTTGCGAGTTGGGAGATGCATTTGATAGAAAACAATCAACGCTGTCATCAGGGATGGCAGGAAGAGTTGGATTTGGATTTACAACTAGCCTAAATCCCGAGATATTATTAATGGATGAAACTTTAGGAGTAGGTGACGAGAACTTTAGGAAAAAGGCAACCCAAAAGGCAGTAGATTTTATGGAAAGGGGAGAAACAATAATCTTATCTACGCATTCATTAAACTTAGCAAAAAATATGTGCAATAAAGGAATTGTATTAATCAAGGGCAAAATGGAATTTTGTGGCAATTCAGAAGATGCAGTGCAGTATTATTTAGATTCACTTAAATAATTTTAAAATACATAATCCTCTCATCTTCTGATAGTTTGGATGCTTCTTCAATTATTCCTTGCGCCCAATTGGAAGCCCAACGATATCCAGTTCTTCTTTCTTCGGTTAAATCATTTAAGTAATATACCTTTATTCCATCACGGCCGGCCATAAAATATTGATCATCGCTAACATTATAATACCTATACCACATTAATGAATTATTTGATTCCAAAATAGAACCATTATATGGATCAAATGAATATCCATATATGGCATTCTCTTCAAACCACTTGACTGAAGACCAAGTAGCATTATTTATGTCGGAAGTTCTATTTTTCCAATTAAGAAGGACTAATGTCATACCTGCAGATTCTGCTGAAGCCTTGCATTCGAGTTCATAAGACCTTCCAGGAAGGGATTGAAAAGTATATGGATCGTGTTGTTGACCCCATATCGTATGATTACCATTGGCAATAATTTGAGATTTTATTATGAAATTAATTCCAGCATCAATAGACGTATTAATTTTTGTGAAATTAAAATTTGATCCAATGTCATTATCAAAAGGGTATATCCCCTCCTTAATATCATGAAGTAAAAGCAAGACGTTTGGAATCACAAAGTCATTATATGTCATTAGAGACGTATAATTACAACCCGAGCAAGTCCTGTTTGGATAGACTTGGGGCCAGCCCCCTGAATCATGTTGAGAATTTAATACAAAATTAATTCCAAGTTCCACTGACGTTTTTATTGTAGATTTATTATTTTCATTTGTTGAATTGGCATATGCCGAGGATAGGTATCGAATTTCGCCTGTTGTGGCTTTATCGGCTAATGACCCTAATTCTAACCCATTGGAAGTATAAAACGAACGTGAAGAATTACCATCCCATTCAGATTGATATGCAATTTTGTTCCATTTTTCCCATCCTCCATGCTCAATTTGCCAAGACGTCATATTCATTGCATACAATTCGGCATTTTCTCCGGCATATAGATTGAAGTCTTTATTTGCACCAAGAAATTTAAAATTTCTTAATACGCCCTCAAAATCTGGATCATGAGTGTCACATATTTTATCGCCATCTTTATCTTCAGGTACAATCAATCTATTTGTGGAGTTTGACGAACATGCTAATTCCACATCATCTAACCAGCCATCATTATCATCATCTGAATCAAAATTATTTCCAATTCCATCTAGATCAGAATCTAAATATTCGTCATTATCAAGTGGGAAATGGTCTTCAGAATCAAGTATCCCATCTCCATCATCATCCATATCCAGATAATTAAGTATCCCATCTAAATCGGTATCTATATTATTTAATTCCGAAGTATTATTTAATAAATTCTTATTATCATTTATTATCTTATCAATTTCTCCTTCCGATATTTTAATATCATTGCTTCCTAACTCCAGGCAACCTGACATCAAAATAAAAATAATCATGCAAGACATAACAGATGGAAATAAACTATATTCATTAAAAATACATGATTTTTTGCCCGCCATAGCCATCTCGTTACCTCCCACGCTCACAATCAATTAAAAACATGTACCAAATAAAAAATATTTTATCTTTGTATATAATTTGAATCTATTGAGCTAAATTTAAGCCCATTATATATTTTTAATCCTCTTCGTCTGAAATAATCTCTCAAATCTTCAGATAAAATGCTTCTAGGCCCAATTATCTTGTAAGGCTTAGTTGAAAAGTCAAATATATTTTCTATATTTTTATCTTCAATAAGTTTTACATGGTTTGAAGACGTTATTGATATGGTATAATTTTCATGATTTTTACTTATTAGTAATTTTTCCCAGTCACTCACAATTTGATTTAGAATAAGAACTTTGTCTTCATCTTTAATAATTTTTGGATATATTTGATTTTTTATCACCTTAGCAGGATTACCCCCTGCCAAACTTCCAGAAGGGATATTCCTATTAATTACTGAATTAATAGTAATAACAGTATTTTTTCCAATTATGACATTAGGTAATACAATACTTTTTGCCGGTAGCCACACATTTTCTTGTATTATTACTGGCCCGAAACTAGATGGAAAACCATCAAAAATATCCAACCAAGCACCATGTGTCCAAATCATAACTTCGGAACCTATTCCGCAATTATCCCCTATAGTAACCGATTCCGAAGGATTTATGATGGTTGATTCAAAAATTCCTACATTATTACCTATAGTAATATTAGAATTTACTCCGTAAGAACCACCTCTACCAACTTCAACATTATCTGCCATGTAAAGATAATCTCCACAAATAAATGATTTGCAATTAATTTTAACGCCCTTGCCGATGTAACAATTTTCTCCAATTATAAAAACATCACAATTTATTGATACATTTTTCTCAATAGTTGCAGACTCGGGAATAATAAGCTCTCTAGCTTGAATCATAATATCACAATTTTAATCAATATATCTTAACATTTTAAATGATTCTGCCGCATCTTTGGAACATTCCATGCCCCTATATTTTGCATGGTTTAGTATCCCATTACCAGCTAATTTTTGCCTGGATGAATGAGTAAATTGACTGATATAAATTTCATTGAAAAGCGATATTTTTTTATCTATATAATTAGTAATATCAACATAATAATTTGGAATAAAATGATTATTGCTTCCAACCCAAGTTGAAGTAGGAATTTCGTAGTTAAGAATTAATTCCGGCTTTTTCTCTGAAGTAGGGCGTAAACTTGCTGTACAAGCCTTATTTACATATTGATGATCTTGATGATAAGAAGGCTCTGGATATATAAATACTGATGGATTAAATTCCATAGTTATGTTATCAAGTTTGTTAACTAATTCGGATATTGGTGACATGTCTAGTTTTGAATCTTGCATCGATAGATTTATGAAATCCTCTGTACTTATTAAATCACATATCTCACTAAATTCAGAGAGTCTGACTTCTGCACTTACTACTGATTTTTTATGATGCATATAAATGTCTGAACAAGCAACAAGAATAATTTTTATTTTGCAGCCCATATTTTTCCATTTTAATAAAGAACCTCCTAATCCTATCAACTCATCATCTGCATGAGGGGCTATAACTAAGATTCTATCGTTAGGATGAATCATATCCATTCCAAGATGAGTGTCATTTTAATATATGGGGTAAGATGAGAAGATTAATACTTTATTCGATAATAAAAATAAAAGTTCAGGAGCAGTTTTAATCTTAACTTACTGTAACTGATTTAGCTAAATTGCGAGGGCGGTCTACATTTATGCCATTGTTAATTCCTGCATTATATGCTAATAATTGCAAAGGAATTATATTTATAAATGGTGAAAGTTCAGGATGGGATTTCATTGTTTGGATGACGACATCTGCAAGCATAGTTATCGGACCTTCATGATCGGTAATCAAGATAATTTTTGCACCTCTAGATTTACACTCTCTGATACTGGACTCCATGCGATTTAATTTTGAATCAGATGGTGCTATTGCTATAACTGGAGTGCCATCTTCAATTAGCGCTATAGGGCCATGTTTTAACTCTCCTCCGGGATAAGCCAGGCACGGTATATACGATACTTCCATCATTTTCAGAGCCCCCTCTTCTGCTAATTTAGAAGATAGGCGCCCCCTTCCAATAAATATTACGTTTTTAGAACCACGTATAATTTCAGATGCTTCTTCTAAAGCTCCATCAGAATTAATAAGTTGAGAGGACAATAAATTAGGTAATTTACGCAGGGATTTAACAATTTTATTTTTTTTATTCGCCGATATATCCGATAGAGTTAATGCCAATAATAACCCACTTGCTAACATATTAGTATAAACTTTGGTAGAAGCCACAGCATATTCAGATCCTGCATAAAGGTATGCTCCATTTCCAGTAAATCTAGAAATTGTAGAGCCGATAACATTGCATATCGAAGAAACATGACTTCCATGTTTCTTAGCATCTTGAAGGGCATCAAGAGTATCCTTAGTTTCGCCAGATTGAGTAATTCCAATAGTAAGAGTATTGCTAGAGCAAGTTTCTAAAGCTGGAAATTCACTTGCTCTGAATGCTTCGACTGGTATTTTAGTAAATTTTCTAAAATATTCAGCAATTATTAATGATGCATGAAAAGCAGTCCCACATGAAACAAAATTTATTTTATCGAGAGATTTCATTTTCTTAGGAGATAGTGTAAATCCACTTAATTTTGCTTTGGAACCATCAGGACTTATTCTCCCACTTAGAACATTTGATAGTGAGATGGGTTGATCATGAATCTCTTTTAACATCATATGTGAAAACATTCCTGGATCTTGTTCATCATAAATTCCATCCAATGGCACAAAATTAGGAATATTAAGTTCGTCTAAGGAATTGATACCATCTTTGGTAAGTAAAAAATTATCGCCGTCATTCAAGTAAGCAACTTCTGAACAGGCACCATAGAATGGCTGAACATCAGATGCGATTGAGATATTATTTATGCCCCTTCCGATTACCATCGGGGCACCATTTCTAGAAATCAAAATGCCTTCTAAATTAGATATCATTACTGCTATGGCCCAAGAGCCTTGTAACTGTGAAATAACATTAGAAAAAGCCGTTAAGTGATCATCACAATTATTTAAATTTTTCATCTCAATATCGAGCAAATGAACTATTACTTCTGTATCTGTTTCAGATAAAATGGAGTACCCTAATTTGGAAACTTTATCTGAAAGGTGGGCAGAATTCTCTATTATTCCATTATGAACAATAGTTATTTTTCCATCTTTACTACTATGAGGGTGTGCGTTTGTATCATTAACTATTCCATGAGTTGCCCACCTTGTATGGCCTATTGAAATATGAGAGCCATTAAACCTACCATTTACTTTGGATACAAGGTCTGAAACATATCCCACTGTTCTTTCAGTTTCTATGGGGCCATCATGTTTAGGAAATAATCCTGCTAAACCTGCTGAATCATAACCCCTGTATTCAAGTTTACGTAATCCCTCTAATACTTGGCTAGATGCTTCATGGCCAATGCAACCATATATTCCGCACATATTTTCTATCCGTATACCTTTATTATATAATATAGGCACACAATTTTTAACCAATAAAATCAATATAATTAGTAAAATTCAATTTTAATTAACAAAAAATTTTAGAAAAGGATTATTCATAACACCGATTCGCAAAGTATAGATGTCCCTACTTAAAACTATATTTCCAGGACTTGAAAATGTTATTTCTAACTATGACTTGCCGTCATGGGGCGACGAAAGTGCACCTTGGAATATTTTATCACCGACAAATGAAAATTCAATTATTAATCAAATTAAGTCATTGGATATAAAATATAACTTTGATTATGCCAAATTTAAAAACTCTAATTTTGATACCTCGGAAGGACCGATTCACATTCATCCTACTTCAAAAATTGGAGATTATGTCAGAATTGAAGGTCCTTGTTTCATAGGAAAAGATGCAGAAATAAGGCATGCAGCATATTTAAGAAAGGGTAGTTGGATTTCCGATAATGCCATAGTTGGCCATTGTTCTGAAATAAAAAATTCAATATTGCTTCCCGGTGCCAAGGCTCCGCACTTTAATTATGTAGGAGATTCGATACTAGGGTTTGGAATTAATATAGGAGCTGGAGTTAAATTATCAAATGTGAGAAATGATGGGAGGAGTATTTTAGTTTATCTCAAAGACGGAACCAAAATTAATTCAGGCCTTAAAAAATTTGGTGCATTAATAGGTGATAAAACAGAGATTGGATGCAATGTAGTATCAAATCCGGGAACAATCTTGGAACCAATGGCGAGAATAAATCCAAATCAAACCCTAAGTGGTTGGAATCCTAAATTTGAATATTAAGTTCTTATTATTCTCAATAAAATAATAATACCATCTCTAAATGAATTTAATTTGCTTGATCCTCCTTTTCTTGCTGACCAATTTACTGCTACTTCAGTATGAGATAAATTTGCCCTACAGGATTTGCCTGCCATCTCAGCTTCTAAATCAAATCCATTTGAATTTAAATTTAATTTAGATATAGCGTCTGAATTAAATCCCCATAGTCCGGTGCATAAATCAGAAATTTTTCTCTTATTTCTTAAACTTGCGGCCATTGATAACACTCGATTACCAAAATTATGCATATATCCCATTCCTTTAGGCGCACCTTTTTCTTCCAAAAACCGTGATCCGGAGACTACATCGGAACCATTGTTTAATGATGTGAGGATTTTGGAAACATCGTCAAATGAGTAAGAGCCGTCAGCATCCATAAATATTACGAAGTCAGTCATATTGTCCTTCCATACTTCCAAGGCCTGTCTTACTGCGGCGCCCTTACCATGAGTTGTATCTTGATCTATGATTAAATTTGAGAAATCGGCTGCTACGCTTTTTGATAAATCGCTTGTCCTGGCATCGATTACAAAAATAAAAGAAATATTTGAATCTTCATAAAATTTTGATTTCTTATAATTATCTAACAAATATTGAAGACCTACTTCTTCATCCTTTACAGGAATAATGATAGCAACAGACATCATTGACCTACCGAGTGAAGGAAGGCTTTTCATACTATTACCTAAATAATCATATTTGCCGTTTGATTGAAGACCTATGTGCTTCGGTAATGCAATATGGCGAACGTAGACGATGCAGTAATTCTCGCCGGAGGACGCGGGACTAGGATGCTACCTGCCAGCATATACGTTCCAAAGGAAATCATGCCTTTAGTTGATACCCCCATATTAAATCATTTAATTTGGGAAGCTTCTAAGGCAATGGTAAAAAGAATTCATATAGTAATTTCACCTGAAAAAAGAGATATTTTAACTAAAATAATTAATTATAGTAGTGATTATTTTGATCAATCAGTTAGGCCTGATTTACCAAGATTTGCTTTAGATCCTTTGCCCAAAGGAATTAAAATAATTGTTCATGAACAAGTTAATCCAGGAGGAGTAGGGGATGCAATATTATTAGCTTCAAAAAATATTAATGGCCCATTTTTAGTATTATTAGGGGATAATTTATTGATAAATGATCACATAGATCCTCAAAAATCTGGGCCCAAATATGCTTCAAATTGTTGTAAAAAAATGGTTGATTATTTCAATAAAACTGGCATTTCATGCGCTGGCATATTAGAAGTATCAGATAAAGATGTTAATAAATATGGAATCGTTGAATTAGATGGAAGTTTGATTAGGAGTATTATTGAAAAACCTGATATCGATGAGGCTCCAAGTAACTTTATTTTATGTGGAAGATATCTACTTTCCATCAATAGTGATGAAATGTTAAAGTTGTATCCAAGTAGTATCCATGGAGAGTTGCAATCAATAGCATTCTTCAATCACTTAATATCCAACGATGGATTCGGGTCCGTAAATATGAATGAATTTGTACTTTATGATAGTGGAGATCCAATTAATTGGCTTAAGTCACAAGTAGATCATGCATTAAGAAGAGATGATCTAAATACGGATTTTAGAAGATGGATTGCAGATAGGTTAAGTAGATAAGTCAGTTTATCCTAGTTGGGCTAACTAATTTTTTAGTAATTGTATCATCTAAATTAGACGACAAAACAACTATTTCTAAACATTGGGTAATTAATTTTTAGATTGGCTAATAAATAATACACCTCTATTTACTTGATTTATTATCTCTTCATGAAATCCTAACGAGTCCCCCATGATTCATCTGTCAACGTTAACATGGCCCAAGGGAGTAATAGGAGAGTGAAGAATATCCAAACAGGTAACATCGGCATCAGTGAAAAGAAACTTACCTTATCAGAGGGAGGAAGTTGGAAAGCCCAATAAAATGTCTGATGGAGCATTATAATCAAAGTCAAACCTAGGATATACATGATAGGATTGGAGCCATGAATAATAGGACCAAGTACCAGGAAATATGAGACAACAAAGGGCGACATTATAGTTAGAGAGAGGATGATGTAGAACATCGAGGAAGCCCCTATTGGCCGCTTCCACATGTGGCTCACTGCACTTATTGACTCCATCAGAAATGAACGCCTCCATCTGAGCTGCTGCCTTACGTAAACTCCGAGAGTTTGGGGGACGATAGTACGGGCCTTGGCTTGAGGGAGGTAGATGGTATCATGACCATTTCTAAGGAGGAGATTTGTCAGTCCCCGATCATCTCCAAAAGTTCTGGTCCTTCCTAGGAATTTCTGTGTAGTCCACTCATTCATTAGTGGCTTAATGGCATCAGTCCTATACATGCTAAAACATCCACTACAGCATATGACACTACCAAAGAAGCCCTCTAGTGATTTGAATGTCTTGAATGCAATGAAGTACTGTTGCGTCTGCATTTTGGTCAACCAAGAGGAGTTGATGTTATCGACATCTGTATGCCCGCATATCGCAGCAACTTTTGGTGAGGTGAATCCTCTCAAACCCTCAACCAGTGAAGATCTATCTAAGGCAGAGTCGCTATCGACCAAAACTGTGATTTCGGAACTATTGATTTCCATTGCCCTCGCAATAGCCAGTCTTTTCCCTGAGTTTTCCCCTAGGTGAATTACATCATGGCCGAAGTCCGTAGCGCACTTGTCCATCCAGTAGCCAGTGTCATCATCACTCCCATCATTCACCAGTACTACTCTTAGCTTCTCGGACGGATAATCCAGGCTATCTAGTGCTCTAGCGGTCTCATAAATTACAGATGATTCATTCTTTGCTGGAACGATTACCGTGACGCTGGGTTGGTAATCTCCTGGTTCTGAGAGATCAGGATCGTAGATGGCATAGAATATATAGCGGAAGATTATTGTCACTGCTACTGCCCAGACATATGTCAAGAAGACAGGATGCCCATCAACACTAGCCATGACCCTGACATAAATCATCACGAAGGCGATACCGACGAAAAGCATCCAGAATGCCGATTGTCTCTGACTCACTTGAGAGTTCTCTAGTGTACCGTACTCTGTCTCGACCATCCCTTGCCCCCAGAATATTCATCCCTACGGTTCTAGACTAAAAAAACGCTAGCCATCTCTTATGGTATATCG
>Ga0209709_10000619_pt1 | contig 33607 bp, 40 predicted proteins | sample ArcticOcean_MG_C_2_FD_187435 | JGI IMG/M metagenome (GOLD analysis project Ga0209709, IMG submission 187435) | Marine microbial communities from western Arctic Ocean - ArcticOcean_MG_CB4_136 (SPAdes) (version 2) | ecosystem: Environmental > Aquatic > Marine > Oceanic | place: Arctic Ocean... | reverse complement strand
GCAGCGTTAGCATCAGGCATTCCAGCAGAAACCATGTTTTCTACTCTACACCAGTGACAATCTATGTTCTTCTTTATTAATGAGCTGAACTGTGCTTCTGTCATTATACCACCGCCTTTATAATTTTTTTCTGATAAGTATCTATAATTTGTTCTCCACTTGCTTCATTAGCTTCTTTTTTAGTGCCTTTCATAAATCCTTTAGCAACTAAACTAATATACATAAGGTTGATTATTTCTTCATCGGTTAGCTTCATTTTATTTCCCCCCAGTTTGGACCAACTTCTGCATCTACTTTAAGTGGTACTTTAAGCGTAACACAGTTTTCCATGATCTCTACTATTTTTATAGTATCTTGCTTTGATTCTATAGAAAAATCCAGTTCATCGTGCACTGTAAGGTGAGCTACTAAGCCTTCATCATAAAGATCTAACATTGCTTTCTTTAGCATGTCAGCAGATGAGCCTTGAACTAGGGCATTAAGAGCTTTGTGCGTATTACTACGACGCAAAGGCCTATCAGACCATATTTTAAGAGCAGCATCACGATCTAAGGGTATCTCTCTGTTAGGCCACTTATTTCTGAAGTCAGCTGGTTCCCATACATCAAAATGTCTTTGTCTACCTAGTAATGTTCGAACATATCCTCTTTGTGAGGCAGCAGCTGAGCATTCTTGAGCAAGTTGTCTAACAAACGGCACTCGTTGGTGGTACTGTTCAAATAAGGGTTTAGCTTCGTTCATCTCTAAACCTAGCATTTGAGATAGCTTAAATATCCCCATTCCGTAAAACATGCCTAAATTGATAACCTTAGCATCTTTTCGGGGGATGTCTGCCATTTCGGACACAATTCGATGAAAATCAGCATTTGGGTCAGAGTTAAACATCTCTACAGCTTCTTCAGCTCCTCTTAATTTTCTTAAATATGAGTAGTGAAGCAATACTCTAGGCTCCTGTTGTGAATAATCTGCGCAAAGCCATTGCTTTCCTTTGTCAGGGACAAATAAAGACCTTACGAGAGGTCCCCAGTGGTCATCTCTAGCAGGCATTTGCTGTAGATTAGGTGTACTACTGCTAAATCGCCCAGTTCTAGTACCTTCTGAGTCTTTTCTAAGTGAATGTAGCTGGCAATGAATCTTACCGTTATGATTATGCTCTAGTATAGTACCTTGTATAAAATCGCGTCTCATCTTACATGTTTTACGCCAATGCGCTATCTTTCTAGGGAATTCATGTTCGTGTACATCTAACCAATTAGCTACAAATGAGGGGTTACCTCTAGCCGTTGTTGGGTACCATAGACCTAACTTTTTAAAAGCCTTAGATAAGTCATCTTGCGACCAGGGCTCTATGAGCATTCCGCAATCATTTCTAATATCTTTAAGTAAGTTAGCTTCTTCTGATAAATACTTTTCATTAAGCTGTTCAGCTTTATCTAAGTCTACATTAACTCCCTTAAACTTCATATCTAGCATTACTCTCAATAACCTTGACTCCATTTCAAATATATTCCACAGGTCTAGTCTCTTTAGCTCAGGTTCTTGTAATTGCCAGATCTTTAAAGGAAGTTCTGCATCTGCTTCGGCATAAGGACCTACATATTTAGCATGTAGTTTATACATCTCTGACTTTGGGTTTATCTTTAAAATAGTTGCCACTTCTTTAAGCAGTTTTTCATTTTTCTCTGTATTCAAGTATTTTTTAGCTAGCTGATTTAAACTGTAGCCTCCTTGTAGCTCTTCATTCATTAAAGGTTCAGCTATCTGTATATCTCTTAAGGGTCCTTTAACTTCTATATCATAGGCTCTAAGCCATTCTAGATCGTATAGTATATTAGCGCCTACTTTAATAGTATCTTGGCTGAATATATCTTTAGCCCAGCGTATGACGCTATCTTTATCTAAATTACCGCCGCCGTCATGGCCAATAGGGAAGTAACCTTTGTAGCCAGTGTCAGTGCATATAGATATACCTACTAGCTTGCCGTCACGTTTAACGCCACCTGGTCCATACTTCATTAAGTTAGGATCATAGGTTTCCGTGTCTAAAGCTACAACTTTAGCCCCTCTTAATTCAGGTAAGTCTTTTGGTGCTTTCCATGATGATTTGGGTAAAAACATTGTTAATTGACTCATATTGTTTCCATTCTCCTTTAAATAGTTTCTTTCCTGATGCTTTGTAGTCTTCTATAAATATTATTCTTTTACAGCCTGTATTCATTAGCAACTTAGTACAAGTTACACAAGGCGCTGTTGTTACATAAGCTGCTATAATAGATCCTACGTTTCTACACTGCAGTATAGCATTTTGCTCAGCGTGTATTGCTTCACATTTGTCTAGCCCTTTTCCTGTCTTATACTTAGCTCCTGGACAAGGCTTTTCTATGCAGTGAGGTTCACTAGCAGCTACCCCATTATACCCTGTGGCTAAAACATGGTTTTTATAGTTAACTAGTACACAACCTACTCTTCTTCTAGCACACGTGCTGCGACGAGATACAAGTTTAGCCATACTTAAAAAGTACTCATCTTTTGATATCCGCGAGTCCCCCATCTTTCCTCCTTCCATCTAATTCAGTTATTAACGCTCTTTGTGAAGTGCTGTATATCATAGGTTCTATAAATCTAGTAGGGTCTTTTATACAAGCTTTAGCTTTCTTAAAATCTTTTTCGTATAAGTGCATACACCCTGAGTGTAAGTACAATACTCCTAGATCTATATTAAATTTACCTTTTCCAAGGCCACATGCTACATACTGAGCCATCATAGAAAAATTAAATACATCATAAGGCCATCCTAGCCATAGATCTGAACTTCTCATATTAGCATGACATTCTAGCTTGCCGTCTCTCATAGTAAACTGTACATTAAGAGTGCAAGGTACGTCTTTAGTAGGCATTGGCTTTTCTCTCCATATATTTATTACAGCTTGCCTTGAATTTGGATCATTTTCTAAGGTTCTAATCACGTAGCCTATTTGATCTACAAACTTAGGCCCGTAAGCTCCAAAGAACGTCATACCGTCGTCTGAATATTCGCTTATAGCCTTTGAATAAGGAGCAATAGTGTGAACTTTATTATCTCCTGTTAAAATCCAGTAGGCTTCAGCTGCTAGAAATTTGTACCCTAGCTTTCTTTTCTTTATAGTTAGAACTGGGTAGTTCATTAAAGTTACTGTAGTCTTAGTAAACTCTTTAGTTTTTATGCCTCTAGGACTGACTTCCCTACCATTCTCAATAATTTGCTCCAATGTCTGGATCCACACATCGTTTACATACAATGACATCTTTTAGTTCCTCCGTTAAGTTAATTTTTTCAAAGTCTTTAACATACAACGGATGCGGTAACTGTTTATGGGTAATAATCCCAAGATTAGCGACGGCATCGGCTGCATGTCCCCCTAGGGTAATAATCTTCATCTTCTTAGATAATATCTTTATGTGCTTGTTTAATCTTCCTAGTTCTTTAGACCCTAGACCCTCATGGTCGTAAGCATCACAAAACATAATATGCTCTTCAGGTATATTTGCACGGTGTAAAGCACAAGAGAAATATAGTGGAAAGTTAGCATGCTCATAAAAAGGCCATTTATACTTAGAGTTTAAAGTTTGCTCTCCTATAATTAGGTATTTAGCCTGGTCTAAATGACCAAGTATATTCCATTCATCTAGCTCTAAGGCTGGTGGGTATTGCTGCTCACGTCTTAGTTTAGCTAGATTTATGACTCTTTGAGCAAATAGGTTTAAATAATGCCCATGTTCAGATATCTTGTACATAATATGGTCATCTCTATCTTTAACCCCACCGGACCTGATCAAGAAATCAACATGACTGTCTGTATTTTTATGCTCTTTATCTCCATACCACAGTTTATTAAACATCTCTGATACTTTGCTCATATCGTCGTACATTTCGTGTCTATTCTTCTTTAATTCTTCAAATCTTTTAGCATGCTGCGCATCTGGCATGCAATAAACGTATACTGCACCGAATTTACGGGCTATACGGTCGGCCATACGGCCTTGTAATGGCCATTTAGACCCTTTTCTATATACGTCTGCATATATTGCTTCAGAAGGCCACCAGCGGTCTATAACCACTGGCTTATTCTGCCTTGCTGCAAATCTTATAGCAGCTGTATGATAGTCAAACATGTTGTCTTTCCATCTATACCCTAAGTGTAGGTAAGTAGCATCGAGTTGTCCACACAATTCTTCGGCTAATGTTGTCTTACCTACACCATCTGGTCCTTCAAGGATTATTATCATCTAATCTCCATTAGTAAGGTCTGTAAGATCAGGTTTTACCCACCCTTCTGGTTTTGTAATACCAGATTTAAAATCTTGATCTAGGTCATTAGTTATTTTTTCTCTTGTTTTACGCATATTGGCCTGATGCACGCGGTCCCAACCAACTTCAAGGTCAAGACCCTGCATGCGTGCAGTACCTATTGCTAGGTAGATCAGATCAATTAATGCATCAAACTCGTCTGCAACAGACTTAGCCTCCTTATACTCTGAAATTTCTTCAAGCATATGTCGTATACGTTCATCACGCAGCTTATATGATAAGCTACGTGGCAAACCTTCATACTTTAGATTAAATTTGTTTAAAAAAGCATCAACATCTTTTATCATGGTTGTAGTTGCCTCCAATCATCACTGCTAGACCATGGGCCTTCAACGTCTTTTAGAGCACCAAACAATCTCTTTGGTTTCATAGCATTAGCTGGTTTAACCAACTGCCATATAACATTTCTAGATCTGTGAGGAACTAGCGGGGCCATAATGGTAGCGAGATAGTTAGTATCATAATAAGTACGTAAGTCATCAAAAACCTCCTTTTGAGCCATTGTAAGCTCATCTTTATAGTCTTTTATACTAGCGAATGTTCCCCAGTGGCCTTGAATTTCTAAACCTACGTCTTCGATCATCGCTCCTAGTGCTTCATATGTCATTTCGTTGATATGATTGTTAGCCGCCCCTACTTGAGGATCCCAGCACGGTGTACTTATAAAAGCGACACCTTCAGGTTCTAGTAGTTCATAGATTTTCACAAGCATACGCCTCGAATGTTCAGGAGCAACGTGCTCCAAGACCTCAAAACATGCAATTATGTTAGGTGGACCCTCTTGAAAATCTCCAAGACTAAGGTCACAAACATCTGTCTTATCTGCTAATCTAGGTTTCCATTTAGCATTCTTAAACTGATCAGGAAGGTCTAGTTTATTAACATCTACTGCGTAATAAGCCGTTGGTTCCATTCTGCTTGAATGCATAAGCTTGGCCATCGGTATCTCTTTACCGCAGCCAATATCTAATATCCTTGCTGTCTTATATCGTTGCTGTTGGGCAAGATGTTTAACAACATGCGTCCATCTAAGGCAATGAGCAATGTAGTCTCTGTGTAAGAAACCGCGTTGCTCTGCATTGTCGATAGAAAGATGTGTTTTATCTATCTTACGAGTCGGGTTGGCCATATTTTTTCTCCAGTTTATAATAATTCCTCAGTATAAAATAATGAGCTTCTTTATCTAAGCAAGCTAGTGTGCGAGCATCACTACCAGCCATGTTTACTCTTCCTGATGATTGAACTCTACAGAATCTGTGGAATTCATTCTCCGTTATTTCTATTTTTTCAGTCATTTTTCAGTCCTCTTGTTGTAATTAAAATTTCTACACATCCCCTAGCCATGAGAGTTCCAGCATAGTACGTTATAAGACGTTCCATAGACTGTTTACTCTTCTTAAATATAGTAGAGAAAGCCATAAGCTTAACAAGATTGCCATACTCGATGGATTTCTCTACCTGTATTATATTTAGCAGCATCCGAGCCTGTTTAGACAGGCCCAGATTACCGCCATACGGCTTGAGGAATATGTAATATTTACGCGGCTTTTGCATATTCCATAGCTAAAGCTAACGCTTGACGCTTCTTAGCAGCTCTGGCACCAAACCAGGCTGATTTTAACGATGTATCACGCTCTCTACCTGCCTTGTGATCGAAGTAATACGTTACCGCATTAAGTGCTGACCACCAAGACCCCTCAGACATATTTGCCCCTGGTTGTTTATGAACCAAGTCAAATACATACTGAGAAGTACGGTTCCACTGATCTCTGTCAACTTTATTACCAAGTAACAGGGTAGGGTGAAACTGTTGGGTTATGTAATCGTTCAGATCTTGCTCTTTATAGCGCTTTTTAGCTAAGAAAGTAGCGGTTTCCTTGAACTCACTGAATTGGCCTTTAGCTAAGCCTAAAGCTTGTTGAGCTTTAAGTTGCATATCAGCGCCAAATTCTTGTATATGTGGCATCGTGAAGCGGTCGCCTTGTGCTCCTAGTGCCATGGTCAATGTGTTGTTACACACTACACGTATAGGCGTAAACATTACCGTTAATGCTTTACCCCATTGGTGAGGGTGTGAAACAAGTAAATGTCCTTCAACGTCATCGCCGCCTGGAAGTTTGAATCCTTGCTTAATATTAGCAAGACCCCATACTTGGCGTCCTTCGTCTAATGAACCTGCCGTACCCATGGTCATATCGCCTGCTTTTACGAACTTATCAAAGAACGTGAAAACTTGCTGATTTTGTATGGGTAAGTATTTTTTACCACAAGGGCCTAAAACAGCTTTGTTGTCTGATCTAACTAGAACATTCCAGTCTTTCGTCATAACGTAGTTGTCTCCGTCTTTGTGATATACTGGCTTACGCTCTACAGTCCAATCAAGTCCTGCTTTCTTAAGCATTTGTGCAGGCGTGAGGTTGTCATCAACCTTCTCACCTAAACCATGCCAAGGGGTTGCCCCTGCGTACGCCATTGTGTCTATCTCATGTGACATAATGTCTCCTTTCTGTTGTTATCATTTATACTATAGTTTATTATAAACCATGGTATTCTCTTTTTTAACTTCTTTGTCATTTTATTCGAACTTAGAAGTTATTGTTGAGGGATCAACATCTTCATGTCTCTCCGCCCAATTCTTTGTAGTATATTGCTGTCTGATCAGCATGAACCTGAGTTGTCCTACAATGGTCCGTTGCTCCTGAGCTGCTGCTCTTTTAAGCACTTTGTGTACATCTTTAGGCATCGTTACTACAACACGGTCCTTGAGGGCATTGTAGCCCTCTGGATGTACTTTAGGGCGTCCTACGCCTCTAATGTTTTGTTTCTTTGTCATCTTTCTCTCCTTTATTGTAAGTCTCTATACATCTCTTCAACTCTGGTATAGACATGCCAATAGATTCCTCATCGCCATGGATCTTAACTAAATCTACCATAGTTGTTAACGGATCGGCATCATTATCTTCTATAATTTTGACTATGAAGCCCGCTAAATCACTAGCAGAACCGAAATCGTCAGGCAATTCAGCATTTAGTGGTAATTCCATGCTTACCCTGTACCTAAAGTACAGGGGGTCATTAGCTACCATGAACACTTCTCGTAATATACGTATAAGTGCTCTAGCTTCTTCTTTAGACAGCGGATTGTTTTTCATGCTTTGCTCTCTCCTTTGCTATCATGTCATCTATTAGAATCTCCATTCCTGAAACGGCTATCATTTTATCTTTTTCCTTAACAAGGCGGTTATATACCAGCTCCATGTTAGTTTTAGCCGCTTCTGTTTGATCTTTACCATTTAAATGATCGTTACCTGTTACAAGTTGAGATAGAAAATCTATCTTTTCTATTACCTCATCTATATAAGTTACCGCTGCATTTTTAGTTGTTATTGTCATATTGTTACCTCGTATACCGACATTCCAGTCGGTTCTATTTTAAATTTCCACTTAGTAGTGGGTAAGCTTGCTTCAACTAAGAAAGCCAGCGATCCCTCTGCCATATGGATATTGATACCTACATAGCCGTACCTTTTAAAAGTACCAGCTATTAGATGCTTGTATTCCTCAAAGTCCTCGTACTCTGACTCGTCTTGCCACCTTTGGGCAAGATCTGTCAAATAGTAGCAATCGTGCTTTGCCGGATAAACAGGCTTACTAAGCATGTCATTTGGTCCTGCTGCGTCGTTACTCATAGTATTACCAGCACATATATTCAGTTCTAATGTAAATATGTGTGCTGTCCTCCCGTGTACATGTTATACAATCCGCTCCTTGGACATACTCTAGCCAGTAAATCACATCATCGAAGTGGTGTGGCTCACATTTAAAAGTAACATCTTTATAATCTAGCAACTCGCCAGAGGCAGGGCAGATCGTATCTTTATTTTTGTCATAGTGGGCCACAATTAGGCCATCGTGGACCTTTTTACCCAGCTTTTCATCATATTTGCCCCAAACAAAGTCCTTAGTTATAAATCTAGGTTCACGGCCTGCTGGACCTGAAACTATCATTTCAATAGCCTCAGGTGCAGGTGTTTCTGTTAATTTACTCATTGTCTATATCCTCCTTAGTTATCATAAAAAATTCCATGACTGCCTTAGACGGCATCTCTGGGAACGTGAATTCCACATAAGGGTTACCGCCACCTGGACCCTGAGCTTCAATAACCTTGAAGGTACAGTCGTGGTCCTGGCAGAACTGGCAAAAGTCGTGGAAGGGCCAATCGTAGGCCACATCCACTTTTAATTTATAATTTGTAGTCATTCTTTCACAGATCTCCAAACGACTTGTCTTATTTTTATACCTTCTGATGGTTTATCAACGAGTTGTCTTTGAAATACTACATCACAACAATCTTGTGGGGTAGTACTGTAGCATATGCAATCATAATGTGTAAGGGTTTTCTTCAAACCATTATATATCTTGATTTTCATAACATTATTCTCCTTTCTAGTTTTTAGGTATTTCCTAAAATACCTATATTATTATTATATTATATGTAATTTACTCAGTATACTCCTAATTTAAACGTGTTTTATTATTGGGTCTCAAATGCCAATACAATCTCCAGGCCTCTATATAGTTGATTTTGAACAATATTATTGGGTTATTGTATTTATTGGCAGCCTCACATATTTTCTATATTTATTTCTTCAAAAACCCCTATATATAATAGCCTGATAACCCGCACTACATGCGTTTAGGGAGGACACTTTGAATACTTCTTTACAGCCGGATCTGGATTACTATTCTGGGTAAGCAGATAGTAAAAAAGGAGCTGCGTAGAACTTAGCTCCTTTTGTGTCTTCTTTGATTATGTGTAGGTTTATTGATCTACCTTACCCCCGTTATTATTATTATATTCTTGTTTAAAAAAAGGAGTTAGTACCATTACTAACTCCCAATATTCACCTGCTAAGTGAAACTATTTATGTACTTCAGTCATGGTAACTTTGGTATCTTTAGCAGAAGATCCTTTGTACCAATTTACATAAAACTTGAAGATTGCCATCGCTGGCTGTGCTATTGGTAAACCTTTTTTACCTAGCAATACACCATCTTTGTCCATTTTATTAACAGCTGACAGTATATTTTCTTCAGTAACTTCACTACCGTATTTAACACCATACTTTGGCAAGTTTAACAAAATTGTCTTCGCCTGCTTTGGTAAATGTTGGTCCCAACCATCCAATGTTGAGATATCCTTAAACACAAACAATTTGCTTTTCTTTTTAGTAGCCTGTTTAGGTACTGTTTTCACAATTTGTTTTGTAGCTTCCATTATTTTATGTCCGACTGAAGCAACTGCTCCAATTGGAGCACCGTGCTTCATGTTGTTCATTTTATATATTCTCCTTTCTAGTTTACAGAGATCTTAATTAATCTCATAGTTTATTATATGATATGTAGTTAAATAAGTAAACACCTTATTTCATAGTGGTACAGCTATTTTATATAATATTAGATCTCCAGTTTTGATTAAATATCATCTTTTAGCGGGGACAGGCGCCCTGGTTTGAGATCTTTGGACCATGAGCAGGGGTTACAGGTTCTTGATCTATAAATAGTTACTCCTCCTTCTCGCTCTTGATTAAGGGATCTTGCGCCGGATCAGTTAGCCTAGGGTCCATGAACCCTTCCCGGCGAGCACTTGGCCCTAGATCCTCCTCCTCCCGCCCCAAAACGTACATCACGCGTGTACCGGCATTTGGTCCCAATAAAGTTCGCCCTTCTGCGCTAGCCTATAGCTATCACACCGAAGTGGTTTCATGAGTCATTTCAAGTTGTAGTTACCTTATTGCATAAGCGTACCTCCATACGTTAGTCGGCACTAGTTATTCATAGTGCTGTACAAGCATAACTTTGTTAGCATCATCATATTCAACAAATATCTTCCAGTCTTGGAACAAGTTCTGTAACTTGTATACCGAGTACTTAGCAGGTACTGTTGTTCTGAAGACACCATCCATGTAGACTTTCCACATAATAGTCTCCTGTTAGTTAATTATCAACGCCGCTGAGTCGATGTTTTCGTCCGACTCGGGACCACCTGCGTTCACATGATACAGGAGTTATTCACAATCGAGTTCACTTGTTCTCGATCTTCACGTGTGCTGAAGTAAGACAGGCATCGCGCTCACTTGAAAGGTAATATTTCATACACTTCGCAGGTGATTGGTCATACTTGTCGGACCAGACAGACGTTTTAGCTACTTTGTCAGACCATTTCACAATGTCTTCCATAGTAACTGCCACACCTGTAGGCAATCCGCACGCCCACGCGTGACGCAACTGAGCAGGCAAGTGCCAAACTCTGCGACGTACGCGTGACGCACCAAATTGCTTATCAAGCTCTTCAGTACTCGTGAAGGTATAATAAGTTTCTTTCACCTTACTACCTCACGTGATGATCTATAAGTTGTATGGTTACGTGACGGGATCATCATGACCGACACGCACACACGCACACATACACTTGCACATGCACTTACGCAGCTACGTAGCCACATATGTCTAGCTTTCCAACACGTGCACATACACGTACAGGGCCCCGGGGTGCATCTACGCACACCGCGGGAGTCTCTATTCTAACCGCGGTTTTGGGGTGGGGGTCCTTTTGACTTTCGTACAGAATCCGTTAAATAAGTGTACAACTCTCAACAAACGGTGTATAAATAGACTTATGGCACATGGTGGTAAAAGACCTGGAACTGGGAGACCAGCAGGCAGCAAAAATAAAAGATCTCAAGAAATTGAAGATCGTTTAGAAGATCTAGGAGTAGATCCTATAGAAGGCATGGCTATGATAGCTGCCGACCCTAACTCTACACCCGAACTTAAGTTGCAATGCTATAAAGAGCTAGCACAGTATGTAGCCCCTAAACGTAAAGCAATAGACATGACTACAACCCACGCCGGGGAGATGACGATTGAAGTTGTTAACTTTCAAGATTTAGATGAAGATAAGGGTACCACATAAATGGAAGCCTCGTAACTATCAACTACCCCTCTGGAAATTTCTAGAAGAAGGTGGTCTTAGAGCCGTGGCTGTCTGGCACAGACGTGCTGGTAAAGATTTAGCTAGTATTAACTGGTGTGCAGTCTCTGCACTTAAAAGACCAGGATTGTACTGGCATCTATTTCCTACATATAACCAAGGACGTAAGATTGCCTGGGATGGCATGACCAGGGACGGTCGTAAGTTCATTGACCATTTTCCACCAGAAGTAATAGCAGCTCAAAACAATACCGATATGCGACTTACTTTAAAAAACGGTTCTATATACCAGGTCGTAGGTACAGATAACGTTGACAGACTTATAGGAGCCAATCCTGTAGGTGTAATCTTTTCAGAGTACTCAGTCCAAGATCCCAGAGCCTGGGACTATATAAGACCTATCCTAGCAGAGAACGGTGGCTGGGCAGTATTCATATATACAGCAAGGGGTAGAAACCACGGCTACGATTTAATGAACATGGCACGAAAAAATGAAAAATGGTTTAGCCAAGTCCTATCTATTGAAGATACAAGAGCAGTATCTGCTCAAGCTATTATAGACGAAAGAGAATCAGGTATGCCAGAAGAAATGATCCAGCAGGAGTTTTATTGTTCATTTGATGCTCCTCTAGTAGGGTCATACTATGGTAATCCTATGGCTAAGGCCCTTGCAGACCGGCGCATAGTAAATGTTCCTTACGATCCTTTGCTTGATGTCAATACCGCCTGGGACCTTGGCATGGGAGATTCTACCGTTATTATATTTTACCAGACCGTAAACGCGGAAATAAGAATTATAGATTACTATGAAAACCAAGGTGAAGGTTTAGCTCACTACATACAAGTAATGAGGGATAAAGAATATGCTTATGGAGAACACATAGCACCTCACGATATTAAAGTAAGAGAGATGTCAACGGGCCGGAGTAGATTAGAATCGGCCAGAGACCTAGGAATCAAGTTCCGTGTAATACCTAACTTAAGAATAGAAGATGGTGTAGAAGCTGTAAGGACTATATTACCTAGATGTTATTTCGACGAGAATAAGTGTAAGCATTTAGTCGAAGCCTTGAGACAGTACCGCAAAGACTTTGACGAGAAGAACAATACATTTAAAGATAGACCCGTACACGACTGGTCATCACATCCAGCTGATGCTTTTAGATATATGGCACTAGCTATACGAGACCGTCAAAATGCTAAAATGGAAAAATTACCAAGACTAGCAGACCAGGAGTATCAGATATTAGGATAAACGTCAGAAATTTTAAGAAGTCCGATATCAGCCCTTTGATTAAGCTAGGGTTTAAAATGCACAATGAATCTTCTTTTAAAAGTATAGGCTACGATGAAGAAAAACTAAGAGACCTAGGAACAAGTATTATAAATAGACCTGATGTATTCTTTGCCTCTGTGGCTGAAGATGAAAATAAAGTAATATTAGGTATGTTCGTAGGGGTAATAACAGAGTACTATTTTTCTAAGGACACTATGGCTTCAGATCTACTTTTCTATGTAGATCAAGATAAAAGAGGAGCCTTAGCCTGCCTTAAAATGATTAAGGAGTTTGAATTATGGGCAAAAAGAAACAACGCAAAAGAAGTGCGCCCGGCTACTAGCACAGGAATAGAAATGAATAGAACAGCAAAATTATATAGCCATTTAGGCTACGAGCCGACAGGGCATACTTTTAGGAAGGTGCTTTAATGTGCGGCGGCGGCGGCGGAAGTTATACTCCACCACCTCCACCTCCACCACCTCCTGCAAGAGCAGAAGCGACCAAACCGGTAGCAGATTACGCAGCATTAGACCGTAAGCGTAAAGGTAGATCATCTACTATTATGACGCAAGGCGGAGCCCAAGGTTTAGTGGGTCTGGAGAATATACAGAAAAAGAAACTTATGGGTTCATTCTCAGAGACTTAAATGGATAAAGTAGATAATATTATAAAGCGCATGGGACAGCTAGAATCTATGCGAGGTCCATGGGAGCAACTCTGGCAAGATTGCACAGACTTTGTAAACCCTAGACGTGGTGACTTTTCAATAGCAAGGTCTAAAGGAGATCGTACACGCTATGATAAAGTATTTGATTCAACAGCTCCACTAGCTAACGAACAACTAGCTTCTGGACTACACGGATTCTTGACGAGCTCGGCTGAGAATTGGTTTTCTTTAAATATACCACAGGAAAACGATATACTTTCTCAGTCAGTTCGCAACTGGTTACAAGGTACAACTGAAACATTATTTGATGATGTATTCCACACACCTGAGGCTAACTTTACTACAGCAGTACATGAGCTGTACTTAGACCTTGGATCTTACGGAACAGCTGTTATGTACGTAGAAGATAGACCTGGTAAGTCTATTAACTTTAGAACGTTCCACTTAGCTGAATGCTTTATAGCAGAAAATTCAGAAGGTACTGTAGATACACTATATAGAAAATATAAACATACTGCAAGACAACTAGTGCAGATGTATAAAGACAAACTTCCACAAAAATTTATAGATACTTCATACAAGCAACCACACCAAGAATTTACATGTATACATGCTGTTGAGCCAAGAGACTCATACGGCCCTGGTGCAAAAATGGCGACAGATATGCCATTCAGCAGTTGTTACGTATTAGAAGAAGAAAAGATTATGTTACAAGAATCAGGATTTAACGAATTTCCTTACATGGTTCCTCGTTGGTCAAAAACAGCAGGTGAGATATATGGTCGATCTCCTGCTATGACTTGTTTACCAGACATTAGAATGGTAAACGAAATGACTAAGACCGTTATTAGGGCAGCTCAAAAAGCTACGGATCCACCACTCCTAGTCCCTGATGACGGTTTCATGTTACCCCTTAGAACTGTACCAGGCGGATTAAACTATTATAGATCAGGTACTACAGATAAAATAGAACCTCTAACATCTAATGTTAGACCAGATATCGGGCTAGACTTTATTGAAACTAGACGTGAGCATATACTTAAGACGTTTCACGTAGATTGGCTACAAATGAAACAAGACGGTCCTCAAATGACTGCAACTGAAGTACTGCAACGTCAAGAAGAAAAGATGAGGTTACTAGGTCCTATGGTTGGTAGGTTACAAACAGAATTCTTAGGTCCTTTAATAGATCGAGTGTTTGCTATAATGATGAGACGTAATGCAATAGAAGAAGCTCCTCAAGAAATAGAAGGTCAAACCTTAAAAGTAGTATATGTATCTCCTGTAGCAAGAGCTCAGAAATCTCAACAGATATTTAACTTTAGTAGATTCTTAGAACAGATGATACCTTTGGCTCAAATAAAGCCAGAGATATTTGATAACCTTGATGCTGACGGAGCTTTTAAATGGGCTCACGGTACCTTAGACGCTCCAATGGAAACTCTAATGGGTGAAGAACAAGTAGCACAGCTAAGGAAACAAAGACAAGAACAACAAGAGCAAATGCAACAAGCTGAGCAAGCTCAGCAACTAGCAGGAGCAGCTAAAGATGCCAGTGCGGCAGGACTAATAGATGGCGAGGAAGAAGCTTAACGAAATACACGATTCTTATCGCGCGGTGTTCGATTCTCCAGATGGAGAGCGCGTGTTAGAGCATTTGGTTAAAGTAGGATTTGTAGATATATCCACACATACACCAGGTGATTCCCATGATACTGCTTACAAAGAAGGTAAGCGAAGTATCGTTATATCAATTCTAAGATTTATCGAACGCGATCCTAGAGAATTATTGCGCCAAGTGCAGCAAGGAGAACAAGATGGTTGAAGAAACAGGGTCCGTAGAAGCTACGGCAGAAGTAGCTACAGATGCGGGGAGCTCGGTTGATTGGAAAAATTCGTTACCAGATGACGTAAGGACTGATCCGAGTCTCGCAGACATAGCAGATGTAGGAGCCTTAGCAAAGAGCTTCGTACACAGTCAAAAAATGGTAGGTACAGATAAAATAGCCTTACCCAAAGCAGATGCAACGCCAGAAGAAATGGCAGCTTTCTATGACCGTTTAGGTCGACCTAAGGAATATGAGTTTGAAAAAGCAGAACTTCCTGAAGGTATGGGTTACAACGAAGACATGGAAAAACAAATGAAAACCATGATGCATGAATCAGGTCTAACTAATAAGCAAGCTAGTGATCTATATAGTGGCTATATGAAATATATGGGTACTCAATATTCAGAACAGTCTGCTCAATCAGAAGGACAAAAAGCACAATGGCATAAAGACCTTCAAAAAGATCTAGGTAAAGCCTTTGATCAAGAAGTAGATCTATCGCAAAGGGCTGCTAGAGAACTTGGTGGAGAAGATTTTTTAAACTGGCTAGATACTAGTGGACAAGGGAATAATCCTATGTTTGTTAAGATGTTTGCTAAAGTAGGTAAGATGATGGCTGAAGGCGGGGCTGAACCCGGTAAGCCACAATCGTTTGAAATGACACCAGATAGTGCTAAATCAGAGATTGCTAGACTACAACGAGACCCTAACTTTATGAACCAATACAGCAGCAAAGAGGCTGATGGGCATGGAGAAGCAGTCAAGAAGTACAGGAACTTATTTGAATATGCCTATCCAGATCAGATAGAATGATTGTACATTACATTATTTAGTAAGATATAATTTGAAATAAGCGGGTAGCTTAACAGTCCGCAGCTTTGTGCCCAGGCTTAAGGGTAGTGGAGGTCCGTGAGGGTAGCCTATGCGATATATTTAATATTGTTAAAAGGAGGACATTTTTATGTCAACTCAAATTACGACTGCTTTTGTACAACAGTACAGAGCCAATGTAGAGCATCTCTTGCAACAAAAAGGTTCACGCTTACGTCCGTACGTAAGAGTCGAATCTCAGAACGCTGAATTCGAATTCTATGATAGAATTGGTTCTACTTCTGCGCAAGAAGTGACAGGTCGTCATCAAGACACTCCACTAATCACAGTACCTCACGATAGAAGACGTTGTTCTTTACGTGACTTTGATTGGGCGGAATTAATTGATAGACCTGATAGAATAAGATTGTTAATTGATCCAACTTCACCCTATGCACAAAACGCAGGTTTTGCTCTAGGTAGAAAAATGGATGAGATTATAATCGCCGGTGCTTTCGACACCGTTTATACAGGTAAAACTGGAGCCGGAACAGTAACACACCCATCTACACAACTAGTTGCTCACAACTATGTTGAGAGTGGAAGTGCTGCTAACTCTGGTCTTACTATAGGTAAACTAAGAAAAGCAAAAGAAATGCTTGATTCTAAAGAAACGGATCCATCAGATCCTCGTTACATCATTTGTACAGCAAGACAAATTCATGACTTGCTAACATCAACTGAAGTAACAAGTGCTGATTTTAACTCTGTTAAAGCTTTAGTTCAAGGCGAAGTAAACACTTTCATGGGATTTGAATTTGTAAGAACTGAATTAGTAGCAACTGATGCAAGTTCTTATAGAAGAGTCATAGCTTACAGTAAATCTGGCTTGTTGCTTGCAATGGGTATGGATATTAATGTAGATATTGGCCCAAGACGTGATAAACGTAATTCAACCCAGGTCTATTGCTCAGCTTCATTCGGTACGGTTCGTATGGAAGAAGAAAAAGTAGTAGAAATTAAATGCGTAGAAGCGTAAGGAGATAAACAATGGCTGTAACATTACAAAACAGTGTTGAGTATACAAATAGTATTGCAAATCCTATTACGACTCAAGCACAACCACATGAAGCAATGGGAAGATTAAGGATTGCCTTTTTTAACCATATTCAAGATGGTGCTGGAGATGCAACTTCTAGCGTAGCTTTATGTAAGCTACCTGCTGGTAAATTGCGTCTATTGAGCTCACTTTCAAGAGCATATGTTAACTGGACGACTGGTTCAGCTACATTAGATCTTGGATGGGATGCTCACACTAATGCGGACGGAACTGCGGTAGCCGCAGATCCTAACGGTCTTGTGGACGGATTAGCCGTTGACACTGCCGCATATTACACATTAGAAGGTGCCTTAGCGGCAGAAAAAGTAACTGGTGGAACTCACGTTCTAGATAGCCAAGAGGGCGTTGTAATTCGTGCAACTTCTCAAGATACGGCTATTGTGTCAGCTGACGACCTCGTTGGTTACTTAATCTACGTTATAGACTAAACATAAATAGAGGGGAGGGAAACCTCCCCTCGCTCGGAGAAAAGATATGGCAACAGCATCAGCAGAGATTAACATTGTAAATAGAGCTTTGACTTTACTAGGTGTTAATACGATAACTGCAATAACCGATTCAGATAAAGCAGCAGCAACCGCTTCTGTGCTATGGGACGACACTAGAGCAGCGGTATTCAGGTCACACCCTTGGAACTGTCTAACAAAAAGAGTAGCTTTATCAAAAGATTCAGTAGCTCCTGCTTATGGGTACAGCGCTAAGTTTCAATTACCTGCTGACTTTTTAAGATTAATCAGATTAGAAAACCCAAAAGAGAATTACCAAATAGAAAATGATTTTATACTATATGACGGAACTGCATTAAATGTACAGTACCTAGCCTTAATAACAGATGTTACTAAGTATGATACCCTGCTATTAGATGCACTAGCAGCAAGATTAGCAGCAGATTTAGCCTTACCCTTATTACAAAGCACAGCGATTATGGAGAAAATGTACGCGGTATATGACTTAAAACTAAAAGAAGCTAGATACGTAGATGCTCAAGAAAATTGCCAAGATGTATTAGATGCAGACTACTGGTTAGATTCTAGATCAGGATTAACAAGAGCTAATATAGAAACACCTCCAAGGAATTAATATGGCAAGAATTACGCCTATTCAAACTAACTTTGCAGGAGGAGAAATTAGTCCTAAACTGCAAGGAAGAGTAGATCTTGCACAGTATAATGTTAGTTGCAAACTGCTTGAAAACTTCATTTGTTTTCCTCAAGGCGGCGTAATTAAGAGATCAGGTACTAGATACATAGCCGAGTGTAAAAATAGTACTTCAACTAAGAGACTTATCCCATTTGTATTTAGCACTACGCAAGCGTATATATTAGAGTTTGGGGAAGACTACATAAGATTTTATAGAAACGAAGGACAAATATATTCATCAGGCAGTACGCCTTACGAATTATCAAGTCCTTACGGGCAAGAGTATTTAGACGGTTTATCATTTACACAGTCAGCAGATATCTTATATATAACACATCCTAGCTTTTCGCCTAGGAAGTTGACAAGGACATCTCACATTGCTTGGACAATTACAGAATTAGACCATTTAGATGGACCTTACCTTGATGTAAATGTAAGTGCAACTACTATAACACCACAAGCTACTACTGGTACAAGTAGAACTTTAACAGCTAGTGCAGACTTATGGGTTTCTACAGATGTAGGAAGACTTGTAAGACTTAAACACAGCTCTACTTGGGGCTATGCTAAGATAACAGCTGTAACAAATGCTACAGTAGCTGTAGCAACTATAAAGAGTAATTTTGCTGCCACAGGAGCTGTAACTGATTGGAGACTCGGGGCATGGTCAGATACTTCAGGTTGGCCGACATGTGTAACGTTCTATCAAGATAGATTATTTTTTGCTAACAGCAGTACTCAACCAAATACAGTATGGGGCAGCAAATCGGGAGATTTTGAAAACTTTGCTGCTACTGCAACAGACGGTGCAGTAGCTGACGATAATGCTTTAGTATTTACATTAGCTACAGATAGAGTAAATGCAATACGCTGGATGTATAGTGGTAAACAATTACAACTAGGAACATCTGATGGACCTTTCTTAATGTCATCAGGTGGTGATAACTTAGCCCTTACACCTACAAACGTAACAGTAAACAGAGAATCAGCAGACGGAGTAGCTAGCATGCAACCGATAGGAGCTAGTAAAGCTACCGTATATACTGATAGAAATTTAAGAAGAATAAGAGAACTTACTTACAAATATGAAATTGACGGGTATAAATCCCCTGATCTAACTCTTATAGCTGAACACATTATTGGAGGAACAACAATTAAATCTATAAATTATGCTAGGTCTCCTAATAGTCTTATTTGGACCCTGCTAGCAGATGGCGGTTTAAGGTGTTTAACTTATCAAAGAGATGAGGACGTAGTAGCTTGGCATAGACATATACCTGGAGGTACTTCAGGTTCTTGCACTATAACAGTAGCTGACTATGCTAATATAGCAACTAACGCTAAAGTAGTGTTAACTAAGTCAGATGGCGCTATAGTTACATTTACTTGTCAAGGCGCTGGTACAGGATCACCAGCTACTAATAAATTTTTTCATAACGAATCAAACAACACAACAGCAGATAACATATATACTGCTATTAACGCTCATGCAGATTTTACTGTAGCTAATCCAGGAGCGGCTATAGTAACGGTTAAAGAAACTGCAAGGGCAGGTTCTGATCCATTAACTATAACTACAAGTGACACTACAAGATTAGCAGTAACCAGTCAAGGTATAGCGCTAGTTAAAAGTATTGCCGTAATACCAACACCTGATGAAACTGAAGACCAATTATATATGATTGTTGAAAGGACTATAAACGGAGCCACTAAGCACTACGTAGAGTTCTTAGAAGAAGTCTTTGATACAGCACAAGGTCGTACGGTATCAGAAGCTTTCTTTGTAGATTCCGGTTTAACTTATTCAGGTACTGCAGCAAATTCTGTTTCAGGACTAGGTCATTTAGAAGGAGAAACAGTGCAAGTGTTAGTTAACGGAGCTACCCACCCAAACAGAACTGTTGCTTCTGGCGCAATAAGTTTAGCAAGTTCAGGCACTAAGATACACGTTGGATTAGCGTATAAAGCTAAATTAACTACTTTGGACCCTCATATAGTTACAGAGGAAGGCAGTTCTTTAGGCAAGGTAAGAAGAATAGAAAGAGTCACAGTCCGTGTAGTAGACACGTATAACCTTAAAATATCAGCAAATACAAATGTATTAGAAGAATTAGACTTTAGAGATACTGGCAGCTTGGAATCTGTACCATTTAGAGAAGGAAGCCAGGCTATGGATGCAATTACTTTGTTTACAGGAGATAAAAGAGTATTGATCTCTCATATTCCCGATCGTAACTTCACCTTAACTGTGCAGCACGATCAAGCTCAACCTTGTACTGTATTAGCTATAATGTATGCAATGGTGGTGTCAGACCGATGATATATATATTACTATTACAATTAACGGAGAAGAATATATGTGCGTAACGGCTATGATTATGATAGCAGCAACAGGGGCGATTGTACAAGCTAAGGCCGCTGATTCAGCCGCAAAAGCACAAGCTAATTCATCAAGGTACGCGGCAGAGGTAGCAGACAATAATGCTAAAATAGCTCAAGATCAAGCTAAATGGGACGCAGATGGAAAAGACAGAGATTTAAGAAGAATATTAGCTTCCAACAACGCAAAGACAGGCGGTTCAGGTATAACTGGGCAGGGTTCTCCTTTAGAAGTACAAATGGATAATGTTCAGGAAATGGAAATGGATAAACTAGCTGTGTTATACGGCGGTGACGTAAGATCAAGTAACTATGAAGCAGAGGCTGCGCAAAATAGACAAGATGCAAAAAATGCTAAAACCGCTGGAAAATTTGCAGTGGGTACTAGCTTATTATCAGGAGCAGGCAAAATAGCGGGCACTGTAGCTACCCATGATGCTGGATATTTCAGTTCTGCTGGAAGAGCGAGGATAAATAAACCACCTGGATAGCTAAACCATGAGTATTATAATAAAAGGATTAAAGACCGCAGGCCAAGTAGCAAGTAAAGCTACAGGCGCTGATAACACCTGGATGCTTAAAAAATCTGCAGAGTTCATGAAGCTTAATTCTGACAACACTGCACAAATATCTCAAGAATTAGATCCTGCAGAATACTTAAATAACCCAGGCTTTGTTTCAGGAAAAGATCCCGATACTTATGTAAATAAGAAAAAAGATTTTATAGAAGAAACTTTAAGCCATGGACAGTTTTTACCGCCTACTACCGCCGCCAAAACGATGTGGGAGACGTACATGCATGCAACAAAACGAAAAGAACTAGCTGGCGGTATTGCAATAGAAGCTAGAACTAGAGTTAATGCAAGACACCAGGAGATAAACACCGGCGTAGAACTGATGATAAACACTTTAGCTGAAGATCCAACAAGAGAAAAATTTAACCACATGATAGAAAATGTGGATTTGTATGTGGGTACTATAGATACAGAGCCAGGAGCTGAACAATATTTAGCCCCAGGCGCTACAAACTATCTGGCTAGGACAGCGAAAAAAAATCTTGCTAATACTTATTTATCAGAATATTCTAAAACAAATCCAGAAATAGTATTAGATGATATACATAATAATACACCCTACTGGAAGAGCTTAGGTCTATCTGAAGGCGATTTAATACTTCAGCACACGGAAGCTGTTAAAAATTATAAAACCCTAGCAGAGAAAGATGTTCTAACAATTATATCTATGCTTAGAGATAATTTCGATCAGATACTAAATAATGGCGGGAATATAACAGTAACACAATTAGCTAACTTTACTCCTGGTGATTTTACTCAAGATGAATTTGTAATGAAACTAGGTATGTTATTACCTTGGTACCAACGTAATTTACAGGACGGAGCTACTAGAACAAAAGATAATGAATCACAATTAACTGCAACGTATGAAGACAACGGGATATGGTATTTAGTACCAACTATCCGATGGAATGATGACGGAACTCAGATGATGGAGCTTAATAGAGACAACGAATTTGATTATGCAATCGACCAAGGTGATGCCTTAGTCGTTAAAGATAATGCGCAAGGAATAAGAATAAGTAACTATATGTCAAGGACTTTAGAATGAAAAGAGAAATATATAAATCCAAAGAAAGTTTAATAGGACACCAAAAAGCTCCAAATAAAAGTGCCAGTGCTGTTAGTGTTATTGCTTCCGCTGCTACTTTTGCAAAGACAATGACAGATATAGGTGAAGCCCTTGTTAATATTAATGATACGGTAAATAGCCAAAAAGCCGCTGGCGATGCTATAAAAATGTCTATGTTTGAAAATAAATCTCAAGACATCCAATTAAATTATAACGCGTATGAAAATGCCTTTATTACAGGCGGTGACTATAGAGCAGAAGCTAAAAAGTATGCTCTATCTATAGACCCTACTGGAAATCTAGGAGCCAAGATATCGGGTATAATGAACCCTAAAAATTTAAGCAACTTTATGAAAAATTCTCATGATAAAATACTGACTAATAATAACCTGCGGGCAAAAGATCCTGCGTTGCATGCTATGGTGGCAAGCGGTATAACTGGCGGGTACAGTCCAGAAAGAACCCAACTCTTGATAGATTTCCAAGTACAAAACAATATAAAACCCGAAGATGCTTCTGTACTTAGTAAGTCAGAAGCCGATAGTATTATAAGGACAGTAAAAGGTAATGACTCAGCAAAAGCAACTGCTGCCTTACTAAGCTATTTTGAAGACGGTCCTTATAAAAATAACATTGTTACCGATCTCACAAGACACGGACTAGGAACTGAATATGCAGTTTTTGCTAATCTTCCGCCTGACTTACAGAAATCGTTTCTACTAGGACAAGCCCTCACTGATGAAGACTATACGAACTGGGGAAAGGCCAACCCTGGTCTGAATGTTGATGCGACGAAGAACAATCTTGCAACAGCTTTGGTCGATTCTAAAACGCTTAAAAACTTTATGTCAGCATATACAGGTAACAGGCCAGATAAATCAGCAGTTCTTTCCCCAGGCATGCAGAAAGCAATTCTTAATACAGCGATGTACCATGTGTTTTCAGGTAACTATGATCAGGGGGATGCAGTAGAATTTATAGAAAAAGCATTTGAAGAGGCTTACCATTTCTCAGACGACAGCGATGTGTATACTCAGATACTTATTCCTAAAGCAGATGGCCTCGATTCTGATCGTATTTTTAAGAATTTAGGATCTTTCTTTATAAGTGAGAAGAATGTCACAGACTTTATGAACGATCCAGAGCATGATGTAGTACCTTTCACCTCCGTCCAGCTTGAAAACTTGGGCATATTTGATGACAAGGGCGAGAATTACAAACTTATAAATATGCGAGTAATACAAGATGCTGGAACTTGGGTTAACTCAGACGACGGAAAAGGAGCTATGTTAATGATAAGGCTTGACCAGGTTGGAACTTCTGTCCCCGTGCTGAACAGCAAAGGAACCCCAGTAATTTGGTCATTCAAAGACATAGCAAGTAAAAATATCGAACCAGTGCTTCCAAGATTTGGCCATACCAACCCTACTATGCTGAACTATGGCTATGACGGGGCCTATCTGGAACCAGACCCCGAGTATGTAAATGAAGATCTAGATGCTCCATCTGAAATAATTAATTTTGATAAAGGTGATTAATGCCATTATTTTCAGGATATAAGACACAAGGTAACCCGTTCGTACAAAGATCAGCCCTTGATAGAAGCGAGGCGGCTGCTCAATCAGTCACAGACGCTGCTCAACAAATGGGGTGGACATACACTGCTTATAGAAGCATGCAGAGTAACCGTAATATGAATTTAATGCGAAGGGCCGGCAGCCGTTTGCAAAAGCAAGGCATGACTTCTTCTAGTGAAGAAGAACCTATTTCAAATAGATTTCCAAGTGCTTCTAATGCCTCGGGCAGTTTCTTGCCTGCCGGCAGAGAGAATGTTACCGCTGACCTCAAAGGCATAATGAGTGAATTTAATGTTGAAGAAATAAACCTTATATCTAAAGAAGATTTAGATAATAACCAAGTGCTTAAACAACTGGGGTTAAAATTTGAAACTGCTACTACTGATCTAGAAGTAGCTTACGTAGTTAAACTAAAGAGAAATGAGATTAGAAACAATTGGATATTACAAAGAGCTCACGGTGGACGGTTTTTTAAAGGCATGGCGATTAGTATGGGCATGGCGATGCTAGACCCTATGAACGTAGCTGCAATAGTAGTCCCTGTTCCATTGGCTGTTGCTAAATTAGGCATTGTTTCTAAATATGCTTATTTAGGCGGTACAACAACCGCACTCCTTGAAGCTCCTATATATTTGCAAGCTCAAAAAGAGCAAGCTGACTATACCGCTGAAATGTCCTTTATAAACATAGCGTTTGGTACAATTATAGGTGGCGCTTTTGGTGGCATAGGTAAAGGATTTAATCACTACCAGGCAACAAAGAATCATGCAATAAAGATAGCTCAAGACCAAGAAAGTAACATGCACGATGCCGGGTCACAATCAGATGACTTACATTCTGCTGCAGGCAACAAGATTAATGATGACCTAAAAACCACAGATGAATTAGCTGAAGAAATTATAAAACTACAGAAGAAATCAAGAAAGTTGAAATCTGTAGATGTTTCCGATGTTGAATTTAGAAAAAATCTAACTTACGGAGAACTTTCCCCAGATGAAATAAGAGGCCATATTAAAGTCCTTGAAAATAAAAAGAAGAAAGAGCCAATAACTAAAAAAGAGCAACAAACGCTAGACAATCTTAAAAAAGCAGAAAAGCAGGATAAGCCAGATTCTTTTGAACTCAATGAGTTAAGAGAACAAATAAAAGCTAAGAAAAAACTTTATAACGCTAAAAGAGAAAGTAAGCCTGAAGTAATTTTAGCTAAGAAAAATAAAAAATTACAGAAGGAAATTAAAGATAAATACGCTAAATTAATCTCGGAAATAGAACGCTTAGCTAAGAAAAAAGGAAAAAAACTTACTGGTGCAGATATAGCAAAAATAAGAAAGTATAAAAAAGACGCTCAAAAAGAGGTAGCTATACTTGAAGAGCAAATAGACGGCTACAAAAAGAGAGCTGCAGAACAAAAAAATAAGTCCGGGGTACAGTTTGTAGAAGAAAGTATCGCTCGATCTAAAAAAAGAAGAAGAAGAGCTTCTACTAGTGATATAGAACCAGAAGCAAGGTACAGAAAGCCAGATGAAACTACAAAGAAAGATGCAGACTATGATGCGGAATTCGTAGCCATAGGAGAAAAGTACATTAAAGCAACTGATTCTGATCCTACTTTAAAAGCGGAATCTTTAGAACAAATAAACCTGATGAAGAAAACAATACTATCTAAAAAAGACTTTGACGAACTTGCTAAAATATTTGAAGATATTGTTAATTGCACTAAAAAATAAGAGGAGTATATGGCTAAAATATGTAAAGAACTTTTTATAGAAGCTTTAAAAGAACAAGGTATATTTAAAAAAATAAACCAGATCTCAAAAGATTCTGAGGGTGATTCATTGACGAGTATGTTAGACGAATTATTTGCTAGCCTGGAGAGAAAAGTTAAAGAGGTAGAGGAAATAGGGCATACTAACTCTGAAGCCATTATTGAAAAATGGAGAAAGAAACTTATAGGAGACACTGAAGAAGCTCAAAGACTTTCTGTAACTAACGAAATATCTGACCTAGTTTTAAGAAATAAGCTTGATGTGGAAATGGGGCAATATGAGAATCCATTTGAAGCAGTAGAAGCGGTACTTATAGGTTTAGTAGGAAGTAAAAAGAAAGGTGCTGCTTACTCAGTAGATCAAGTTCAAAAAGCTATTCTAAACACAGACCTTGGAAGATTAATAAATAAGCTTGACGATGTCGAAGGAGCAGAAAATCTTCTTAAAAAACTAAATTCAGGTAAATACGATGACAACATAATAATAGAAGGCTTTGAATTAATGAAAGCACAACGTGCTAAATTAGGTGATGTCTACAAGGGGAAAGAAGAAGTTAATATAGGTATTACTAAAGATATAGATGCTATAAGAATAGCTAAAATACTACACGACACTTTCTTAGATCAAGATAGTACTTCTAATGCAGCAGGAGCTGGTATAGGCCAGGAGGTCATGGGTACCTTTTTTAGATCAAACTATAACAGGAATAAAATACTTGATAAAAAAACCGGCGGAAGGACAGAATTTATAAGCTATCTAAAAAAAGAAGGTGTTTTAGATAAAGAAGCTACATTCATGGGCGACGCATATCCAGACGAAATACTAGCAGCCTTATTTGAGTCTATACGAGACCATACAATAATAGCTTCTCACGGAAGTCGAATGGATTTAGGCTCAGGCCATTTTGCAAATTCAAGGCTTGAAAGGCTTAAAGCTTTTGGACATAACAGTGTTGCTAAAAAAGCCACTAAAAAAACTATGCCTATACTAGTGTTTGTAGATGCTAAGGCACAAATAGCTTTTAATAAAAAGTTTGGAGGAGACTCTCTATTTCAAAACATTATGTACGATATGGAAAGTACTGCAAGGAATACAGGGTTAATGAAAAGGATGGGAACTAGGCCTCTGGAGACTTTAAAACATTTACAACGTCGAGCAATGACCAAAGCTGCTTCAAAAATAACCGAATTAGAAGTTAAAGCAGAGACTGTTAAATTAACTAAAAAAGAGAAGCTCTTACTAAGGAAATTAAAAAGAGGTATGACTGAAAGTACTGCAATTGCACAGCGACGCTGGTATGACGTTCTTGACGGTTCTGCTTTAAGAATAGAAGGCGGAGCTCCTGGCGAAATTTCAATAGCCGCTATAGGAGCCTGGTCTAGAGCAATGATGACCGTGACTAAATTAGGCAGTTCTACAATAACTGCTTTTAGTGATATTTTTTATGCAGGCAGCGCCTTAAGAGCACACTCTACTTCTGGAGCTGCAGAATCTTATTTTAGTGGTTTTGCAAATATCCTTAGAGGTCGAGGAAACGCAGAACATAGGGAAGCTGTTAGATCTATGGGGATAGGCGTGGATAGTCTAATTGGATCAATACACGCTAAGTTTGGGTCAGCTGACTCCATGCCTGGAGCAATGACTAAATTAGTAGGTAAGTTTTTCACATACAACAGTATGAACTGGTGGAATGACTCTCACAGAAGTGGTATGATAGCTATGATGTCGCGTAACTTTGGATCCCATGCCAACACAGCTTTTAAAGATCTACCAAAAAATATAAAGAGAACTTTTATCACTTATGATATTACAGAGCCTGAATGGAATATATATAGAAAATATGGACTTAATGAGCATGACGGGTCTAAGTATATGACTAATGAAAGATTTACGCGTGAAAACATAGGCCAGGACGATTTAGTTAAGTATGCTTATGATAAGCAACTAGAATCAAAGGTTGTTGGCAAAGCATTCCTTGATGAAGATACAGTAAGTGTTGATGAGTATCAACGTATCTACAAAAAACTCCACGATGATCCTCATGCCACAGGCAATATTTTGGGAAATAGTTTATTTGAACTTAAGAATAAAATGAACACTATGTATGTCGGTTTAGCGGATTCAGGTGTTATTATGCCTGGAGCTTATGAAAAATCACTAGCAACTTACGGCGGACATGCTGGAACCCCTCTTGGAGAATTTAGTAGATTCTTTATGCAATTTAAGAATTTCCCAGTATCAGTGTTTAGAAAAGTGGCGATGAGAGAATGGCGGCTTGGGGCCGGTGAGGGTATACAAACCCCTATTGGTACCACTGTGCAACTGTATAATGCGGCCACCTTAATGGCTGGAACTACTTTATTCGGTTACCTTTCTTTAGCAACTAAAGATGTTCTTATGGGCAGAACTCCTTATCTATTTGATGATGGTATATGGGACAGTAAGACTCTAAACATGGTACAAAGGTCTTTTGTACAAGGTGGAGCTGGCGGTTTATGGGCCGACTTTGTATTAGGAGATTGGGCCAAATTTAGAGGCTCTGCTACAAAATCAGCACTGGGCCCGGTCCTTGGTCAAACTGACGATCTGTTCACCCTAATGAGTAATCTCATAGGCGGAGAATGGGCCAATGCTTACGACCAAACCGGCAATTTGATCCTGGATAATGCGGCCATAGGTGGCAATATATGGTATATACGCTATGCTGTGAACTATATGTTCCTTAACGAATTGCAAGAATACTTTAATCCAGGGTATATTAGACGAACTGAAAGCCGTATAATGAGAGATAAGGGGCAGAAATATTTCTTGCCTCCTAATATACATGAGTAAATAAAATGACAATAGGAAGCGCATTATCGAGAGTGGTAAGTACAGGTACGGGCAGCGCCAGAGAGTTTGCTTTTAACGCCCCTGTAGCTGCTGTAACCGATCTCAAGGTCTATACCTTAGTTATATCCACGTCTGTGCAGACTCTGCAAACAAGAGGAGGTTCAAGTACATATGATTATGTTACTACTATAAACAGCTCTACTAACTATGCCACCGTTACTTTAAATACTAATCTACCTAATACTCACAAGATTGTAATACTTAGAAACGTACCTCTTACCCAAGAGACAGACTATGTAGAAGGCGATGCCTTCGGTGCAGAGACTCATGAAGCAGCTCTAGACAAACTTACGCAAATAGCTTCACAGATTTCAGAGATAGCCGATAGATCTATTAAGGTCCAAGAAGCTTCTACAACAACAAATATAACTTGCGAAGAGCTAGTAGCTGATAAAGTACTAACTGTTAACGCTGCTGGTACAGGCATTGAGATGGGACCAACAACCGCGAACCTTGATACCCTAGCTACTATTACATCAAACATAACAACAGTAGCTGGCATTGCATCTAACGTTACAAGTGTAGCTAGTAATGCTTCTAATATAAATGCAGTAGCTGGTGATGCAACGGACATTGGTGCTGTGGCTGGTAAAGCTACGCAAATAGGAAGACTAGGTACATCCGACGCAGTAGCTGATCTAGCCCTACTAGGTACATCAGATATAGTTTCTGACATGAATACTCTAGCTTCATCAAGTAATGTAACGAATATGAATACACTAGCAGGTATAGCTTCAAACGTTACAGCAGTTGCAGGTATAGCTTCTAACGTTACAACGGTTGCAGGTGTAGCTAGTAATGTAACATCAGTAGCTAATGTAGCTTCTAACGTTACAACAGTTGCAGGTGTAGCTAGTAATGTTACAACAGTTGCAGGCATTGCAGCAAACGTAACAACAGTTGCAGGTAATGTATCAGGTATAAACGATTTTGCAGCAAGGTATAGAGTAACAAGTGGTGATCCTGGATCTAATAACGATGTAGGTGATTTAAACTATAACAGTTCTTCTAACCAATTAAAATATTGGACGGGCAGTGCCTGGGCTGTTGTGGCTAGCACAGATACTAATGTTGCTATATCAGGCAATGATACAACACCAGATCTATTGCTTAACAAATTAACAGCTGGTACTAATATATCCCTAACTGAAACAAATCAAGGTGGCGATGAAACTATTACTATAACTAATACAAGTACAGGAGAAACTAAACCTACAGTAGCAAATGTATCGCAAACCATAGCACCATCATCAGCAACAACAATTAATATTACGGGTTCAAACTTTGTAATAATGCCTGTTGTTGAGTTTATTAAAACAGATGGCTCAATTACTAGACCAAACACAGTTTCATTTACTAATGCTACAACGCTATCTGTAAATGTAACTTTAGCAACTGGTGCTTACCATGTGAGAATAGAAAATCCAGATGGTAATGCTGGTCGTAGTACCAATAATATTATTACGGCAAGCGCAGCTCCCACCTTTAGTACAAGTACTGGAAGTTTAGGCGAGGCTGGTAAAGGGAATGCAATGAGCTTTGATGTAGATGGTAGTAGTGATTCAACAGTAGCATTCTCTAAAACAGCTGGAGCTTTTCCATCCGGACTTAGTTTAAACACCTCAACAGGTGTAATATCAGGAACTGAGAATGGTTCACAAACTTCAACAACAGTGTATAACTTTACCTTAAGATTAACTGACAACGAGTCTCAGACCGTTGACAGGGCATTTTCTATTAGTGTTTCAGTAGGTATGGCTAACTCAGGAGAATTTAACTAATGGCAGCTAACTCATATTTAACAAGAACTGTAGGCAGTGATGGCAATAGAAAAACAATGACTTATAGTTTTTGGATAAGAAGAGCAGTTGTTGGTGTAGCAGCTAGTGCTGTTGTAATTTGTGATGAACAACAATCATATCCAACTCACAAAATTGGTTTTGAATCTGATGACCAACTTATGATTAGGTCAGCAGTAGGTACTAATAATAGTGCTGCCGACCAAATCCATGCAAGAACTAAAAGACACTTTAATGACACAACTGCTTGGTATCATATTGTTGTAGCCATTGATACAACTCAAGCTGATGATGCAAACAAGGTTAAGCTATGGGTTAATGGAGTGCAAAACATTTCATGGGTAGATGATGGTCCTGATTGTAATCAAAACTTAGATACACAATTTAATAGAGGTGAAGCAATATTTATAGGTAATTTAAACGGTGCATACTCAGACATGAATCTTGCTCATTATCATTTTGTAGATGGCACAGCTTTAGCTCCAACAGTGTTTGGAGAATTTGATTCAACAAGTGGACTTTGGAAAGCAAAATTAAATCCATCTAATATAACTTATGGTGACAATGGTTACTGGTTAAAATTTGAAAATGCCAGTGCTTTAGGTACTGACAGTAGTGGGGAAGGAAATAATTTTACAGTTGCTGGAAACTTGAGACAAAGCATTAGTACACCTAGCAATAAGTTTGCAAGATTAAATCCAAGAGGTACAGTTAATGGTTATGCTACAGGAGTTTATCAACAACATGCTGGTAAAACTTTTTGGGGTACTACAGGTGTTACTAGATGTGCTATGGTCGATATGTGTTTTGCGGGTGGTAAGTGGTATTGGGAGGCTAAGATTGAAAAAAATGATGCTGAATCTTCATTGGGTGTATTTTTAACAGACTCAACATCAGCAAAAAGAATATGGCAACATGCTGGAGATTTATCAGCACAAAGTGCTGCTAATGGTGGTAATGGTGCTATAAGTTTTAGAGCATTGTCATCTTCGCAAATACAAAAAGCCAACAGCAATACAAGTTATGGCACAGGTATATCAGACAATGATATTATTATGTTTGCTTTTGATGCAGATACTGGCAAAATTTGGGCTGGTCGTAATGGTACATGGTTCAATGCACCTGGAACTTCAAATGTTGGAGTACCTAATACAGGAGCTAATGATAGTGGTAAAACTTTGACCAATACTGATAGAGAGTTAATGTCTTTTTATGTAGCTGGACAATCATCATCAGGCAATAGACTTGTATACACAAATTTTGGAGATGGATATTTTGGAGTAACAGCAGTGGCATCAGCAAATGCAGATAGTGCTGGATTAGGAGCATTTGAATATGCTGTACCTAGTGGATTTTATTCTCTCTGCTCTAAAAACATACAAAATCACGGAGGTTAATTATGGCAACATTTAGTAAATTAGCAAAACCATCAGCACACCATGATGAAAAAACATGGGCTGGTAGCAATAGCACCACAACAGTTAGTGGTCTAGGATTTCAACCGGACTGGATACATATTGCAAATAGATCATCAACAACAAATCACAATGTAGTAGATACTGTAAGAGGTATTACTAAAAATATTTATTTTGATGAAACAGATGGACAAGACACAGCATCAAGAGTAGCAAGTATTACATCAGATGGTTGTACTTTAACAGGTGGAGTAGCAGATACAAATACAGCAAGTGCTGGTTTTATTGGACACTTCTTTAAACTTGCTAGCTCAACTACTACAAATGATGCTAGTGCTACAGGTGTAGGTACAATAGATTCTAGTTATCGTGCAAATCAAGACTCAGGTATATCAGTGGTTACTTGGACAGGCACAGGTGCAAACGGAACAATAGCTCATGGGCTAGGAAAAATTCCTGATGCTATAATATTTAAAGATATACAACAAGATGGATATAACTGGGAAGCTTATTTTCATGGTGGTAATCGTACAGGTCAAGGAAATGAAATTAATGAAACAGATACACAGATGTTTTTTAATCCAGGAGTGGCTGGAAATGATGACAATTTATTCTGGAATGATACTGCCCCTACTTCTACTGTTTTTAGTATTGGTAGTAAGAATAATATAAATGAAAACAACATTAGTCAAATGGCAATTTGTTTTGCAAACACCAATGGTTCTGTACGAGCTGGAACATATCAAGGTAATGGTAATACAAAAGGACCATTTATATTCACAGGTTTTAAACCAAGAGCAATATGGATAACAAGAATTGATACTACTGGTGAAAACACATCTTACAAAACTTCTACTACTTCTAACGTAGGACCTGATAATGCATTCCAAAGTGGCAGTGGTAGTAATCATGGTAATCCAATAGAACATAATATAAAACTAGATACCACAAATGATGGTGGAGCTGAGGTTGCATCTCAAGACAATATAGACTTTTTTGCACAAGGGTTTGCTCCTAAGACAACAGATGCTAAATCTAATGGAAATGGAAATCATTATGTTTATATAGTATGGGCTAAAGAACCATCAATATCGACAAACCAAATTTTGGCAACAGCATTCTAATGAAAGTAACTAACGAACACTTGATGGAAAGATTAGAGTCATTAGACAGAACTGTTAAACAAAACAGTAAAGACATCATTGATCTTTATAGGATAATAAACACAGGGATAGGTGGAGTTAAAGTATTTGTCTGGGTAGGGACAATAGTAATAGCCATACTAGGCTGGAGGATGACAGAATGATACCAATGGAATTAGTAAGCATGGGTGCAAGTACCATATTAGGTGGAGTACTAGGCATCATGGCTCAGAAAGCCAAAGACAAAGCTGATGAACAAAAGAACTTAATGGCACGAGCTGGTTTTGTAGCTGAACAAGCAGACAAAGCAAGAGACGTTACAGATTCTTTTACAAAAAATACTAGAAGATACATTGCATTAATGTGTGTGTTTTCAATTTTAGTATTACCTAAACTTGTATTTTTTATTGCACCTGAAACTCCTATTTATGTAGGTTATACCGAAGCAGTTATGGAAGGATTTTGGATATTTTCATATTCAGTAGATGTTACACAATGGAAACCAATGACTGGTTTAATCATTACGCCTTTAGATACGCATGTCGTATCATCAATAGTAGGATTATATTTTGGAGCTTCGACAGTTAGGAGGTAGAAATGATAGCAAGAATAAAAGAATGTTTTATACTTCTATTGATAGCTATATTAATTTACGGAATAACAGATGCTATTGCAGATGTAACTAGCACAGGTTCTAAGTCTAATACCCAGAGCAATTCAACAGGAACCAACACTTTAATCGACACATACGAATCAGCAACCACATATCAATCAGGCTCATCTTCCAGCACTACCACAAATA
>Ga0209709_10000618_pt1 | contig 33620 bp, 22 predicted proteins | sample ArcticOcean_MG_C_2_FD_187435 | JGI IMG/M metagenome (GOLD analysis project Ga0209709, IMG submission 187435) | Marine microbial communities from western Arctic Ocean - ArcticOcean_MG_CB4_136 (SPAdes) (version 2) | ecosystem: Environmental > Aquatic > Marine > Oceanic | place: Arctic Ocean... | reverse complement strand
GCGGTCGTCCTTCGTAACATGGTGGAACAGCCGACAGGACGGCAGTATTGACGCCTCCGGGGCAAAGAAGGGAACGCGACTACCGGTCGACCGAGACCGCCGACGTCGCCGAGGTCGCCGAGGTCGACCGCAACACACTCGCCGTTGCGGAGGTCTGACACGTGCACAACAGACCCCTCAATGGCCACCACCCAGTTCCCGTCAGTGCCGATGAGATGGCTCGGGCTCATGACGTTGCCGTCGAAACAGCCCACCTTCCTCCCGTCGAGATCTCGCACCTCGTTGCCGGACGCGATCATCACGCGGTCAATCACGCGCACGACCATGCCGACCGAACCGCTGCCGCCTTTGACAGAGCCGTCGGCCGCGATGCCGAAGCGACTACCCGACGTATCGCTGATCGCTCCCCCGCCGTCGGCCGCGACTGACCTCGTCGCACCGCTCACTTGCGCGCTTGTGGCTACCGTGACATCGAGATCGATGAGGTCGACTTGAGAACCGGAGGCGGCAACGATCACTTCGGGACCGATGTCAACGAGCGACTCAGGCGCGACCACGGTGCTGATCTCGCGGGTGACCTCGTTGAGCGCGGGATCTACTAGCGCAACGCGGCCGGCCGTTCGGTCGACAACGACGTTGCCGCTGGCCTGTTCTCCGACAACGAACTCGGCCCCGGGTCGCCAACCACCACGCGGGCAGTGATATCACCGCTGGCCGCATCAACGCCAATGATCTCGCCCGTTGACGGTGCCGGGATCCAAAGCCCGGTGGGCGGAGAGGAGACCTGTGTGACGACATCAGGATCGATCTGAAACGTGGCCACAGCCGCGCCAAGAGTGGCGATTAGGGCAACCACACCCGCGAGTCGGTTCGTTCGCCTCCACACAGGCGGTCAGGATACCGCACTGGCACCACCCGACACGGGGCGCAGGACCCATCGCGAAACCACCCCCAGTGATCTTTCTACGCAGACCGGGTGGGCGTTTGCCCTGGTCAGCCCAGTTGTTCGAGGAGCGAGAGGATGTCGGGCGCCACGAACCGTGGCGCGGGTACGACGGGAAGATCTTCGGTGCCGATCACACCGCTTAGTACGAGGGCGAAGTCGTATCCGACGGACGCGGCGAATAGTCCATCGGTTTCCGGGCGGTCGCCCACCATCACTCCGGAAGAGCCGAGCCGCTCACGCACGAACGCGGCAATGGGCTCGTGTGGTTTGCCCGCGATTTCGGGAGCGACTTCTGAACATGCCGCGACGGCGGCTACCAGTGCACCGTTGCCGGGCAAGAGCCCAGCGGCATCGGGAAAGGTGGAGTCGTCATTCGTCGCGATGAAGCGGGCACCCGACCGAATCGCCCGCATCGCCTCGGCGAGCATCGCGTAGTCGAACTCCGCCGAGATTCCCACGACCACGGTGTCGGCCTCAGGTCCGCGGACGAGCGACGCGCCGCGCTCGACAATCGCTTGTCGAACGCCGTCGCCCCCGATGACGAAGACCGCCGCCTTCGGGTCGATCATTGACGCTGCGGCCATTGCCGCGGTGATCACCAGGTCCTCGGCATCAGGGATGCCGTGAAACGCGAGCTTTTCCGCTACCTGCGCAGGCGTTCGGGCCGCCGAATTGGTGACAAAAGCGATCGGTGTGCCGCGGTCTCGAAGAGTGGCGACTGCCTCCGGCGCGCCGGGGACAGTCTCGATGCCGCGCCAGATCACGCCATCAAGATCGATGGCCCAAGCGGTTAGCTGACTTCCCATGTGGGGAGGCTATGGAGCAACCCGTGGAGATCCCCGCTGCCGTCTTCCTGGGCGGCGGCGAGCTGTGCACTCACGGCGGCGCCGTAGTCCGTTCGCTCGACTGCCCGAAACACGCCCACCGGCGTGGGGCTTTCGCGATCATTGGCGAGGCGACTCAGCGCAAACGCCACCGAAGGGTCGGGGGCCGTCTCGTCGTGGACGATGAGAGCGTCGATTCCGACGTCGGCGACCTCGACTGCCTTGGCAATACCGTTGTCGAGCATCACGCCGTGCTCGCCGTCTGGGCCGAATCGCACTGGTTCGCCATGCTGCAGGTTGATCAGCATCTCTGCTCGAGCGTCCTTCTTGGTGATGGCCGCGAAGGCGCCATCGTTGAAGACGTTGCAGTTCTGGTACACCTCAACGATCGCCGAACCCTTGTGGTCGTGGGCCCGGCGGAACATCTCCTGCATATGCGCACGATCCAGATCGTGGGTGCGCGCAACGAAGGTTGCCTCCGCTCCCAGAGCCACCGAGACCGGGTTGAAGGGGGTGTCGAGCGACCCCATCGGGGTCGACTTCGTGACCTTGCCCACCTCACTCGTTGGTGAGTACTGACCCTTCGTGAGTCCGTAGATCTGGTTGTTGAACAACAGGATCGTGAGGTTCACGTTGCGGCGCAGGGCGTGGATCAGATGATTGCCACCGATCGACAACATGTCGCCGTCGCCGCCCACGACCCAGACATCGAGATCGGGTCGCGCGATCGCAAGACCGGTCGCGATCGCGGGCGAGCGCCCATGAATCGAATGCATTCCATAGGTGTTCATGTAGTACGGGAACCGGGCGGCACAGCCGATGCCCGAAATGAAGACGGTGTCTTCACGACTTGTCCCGATCTCCGGCATTAGCAATTGCATAGCCGTCAGAATCGAGTAATCGCCGCAACCAGGGCACCAACGAACCTCTTGGTCGCTGGTCCAGTCTTTCTTTGTTGTCGTCGCGGTATCGCTCACTTGACCATCTCCTCGATCGCGGACACAAGTTCTCCTGCGGTAAACGGCTGCCCTGTCACCTTGTCGATGACCTTGGCGTCGACCAGATATTCGGCCCTGATGAGCGCCGTCAGTTGGCCGAGATTCATTTCGGGAACGATCACATGTTTGCGATTCTGGAGAATCTCACCAAGATCGTTCGGGAACGGGAACAGATTTCGGAGGTGCACATGGGCGACCGAGTGTCCGGCTCGACGAAGTCGGCCCGCAGCACCAGTGATGGCACCCCAGGTGGAGCCCCACCCGACGAGCAAGATCTCGGCGTGGTCGTCGCCGACAACCTCAAGCGCGGGGTAGGACTCCGCCACCTTCTGGATCCGCGCCTCGCGAATCTCGACCATCCGACCGTGATTCTCAGGGTCGTAGCTGATGTTGCCGGTGCCGTCTTCTTTCTCGATGCCACCGATGCGATGCATGAGCCCTTCGGTGCCGGGGATCGCCCAGGGTCGGGCGAGGTCTTCGTTGCGTATATAGGGCCAGAAAACGTCTTCGCCATCCTCGTCGATCGCATTGGGCGCAGAAGCGAATTCGACCGAGATATCGGGAAGTGAGTCCAGGTCGGGCAGGAGCCACGGCTCGGTACCATTCGCCAGATAACCGTCGGAGAGCAACATGACGGGGGTGCGGTAGCGGAGCGCTATTCGCACCGCCTCGAAGGCGGCGTTGAAGCAGTCAGACGGCGTATTGGCCGACACGATTGGCAGCGGCGCCTCGCCGTGTCGCCCGTAGCGGGCCATCATCAGGTCGGCCGCCTCAGTCTTAGTGGGGAGACCGGTGGATGGGCCACCTCGCTGGATGTCGATGACCACGAGCGGCAGCTCGAGGCTGACGGCGAGACCGAGGGTTTCGCCCTTCAGCGCAACGCCGGGCCCGCTTGTGGTGGTTACACCAATGTGTCCGCCGTACGCCGCGCCTAAGGCCGAGCCGATGGCCGCGATCTCGTCTTCGGCTTGCAGGGTACGGACGCCAAACTTCTTGTGCTTCGCGAGTTCGTGCAGGATGTCGCTGGCTGGCGTGATTGGGTACGAGCCCAGAAAGATCGGGATGCCGGCCTTCTGCGACGCCGCGATGAGGCCCCAGGACAGGGCCATGTTGCCGTTGATGGTCGTGTAGGTGCCGGCCGGAAGCTTTGCCGGGCGCACGGCGAGTCGGCTTGCGCTGAGCTCCGCCGTTTCGCCGAATGCGTGCCCGGCCTTGAAGGCCGCCTCGTTCGCCGCGATGACCAGGTCCTTGCCTGCGAACTTCTCACGAATCCAGAGCATCGTCGGCTCGGTCGGCCGCGTGTACAACCACGACACGAGCCCGAGGGCGAAGAAGTTTTTCGACCGCTCGGCATCCCGGGTTTTGACACCAAGGTCCTTGCAGACATCTTTCGTGAGTTCGGTCATCGGCGCCGTGATTACCGAATATGGGTCGAGCGTGCCGTCGTCGAGCGGGCTGACCTTGTAGCCAGCCTTCGCCAGATTGCGTTCCTCGAACGCATCAGTGTTCACAATCACTGTTCCACCGAGCTCGACTTTCGGCAGGTCCGACCTCAATGCGGCGGGGTTCATCGCCACCAACACGTTGGGCGCGTCGCCGTGTGTGTGGATGTCGTGATCCGAGATGTGCACCTGAAACGCCGACACGCCGGCCAGAGTGCCAGCTGGCGCCCGGATCTCTGCGGGAAATTCTGGCAAGGTGGCCAGATCATTTCCGTACAACGCGCTCGCCGTAGTGAAACGATCACCGGTCAGCTGCATGCCGTCACCAGAGTCGCCGGCGAACCGCACGATGATGCGGTCAACCTCTCGGATCTCGTCCATCGAGCGTTCGTCTGTGTTGGTCACCGGTCCCCCTCGGCCTGCCAGCGACTCTGATGGCGGGCCGAGCGCCACCATAATCACACTGCGACACTAGTGGGGTATCCCCAGCGGTGATCTCGCAGGGTCAGCATTGGAGACATCGGCGCAAGCGGCTGCGAGCAGCCTCGCTGCTCCCTTCGAGCCGGGCTTCGCGACCCCGATCGCGACCACCTCCGTGCGGCTTTGGCTCCCACCCCCGGCCCGGAACCATCGTCGGCGGATCATGCCGGCGACAACTACTTCATCCCCGGCCAATAGCCGCGGCGGCCGCTTTGCCCCATACCAGGCCACGGGCACCACGTGGCGCTCGCCGCCGCATTCTGTCCGCAATTCAAAATTGTGAACAGCGGGCTCATCAGGCAGAACCGACATTCGAGCGTCGGTCGTGAGGACCCCAGCGATTAGTGCGATATTCATGAACATATTCCCTCCGTTTGTTCGGGGCCTGGGCCAGCGAACACGAGTGAGGGGAAGTCACTGCTCTCAACCTACGACCAGCGTGTGACAGCCATGATGTTGTTGCGGTGCGCGACCTAACGAGTGCGTTTACCGCTAACTCAGCGCCTTCACGCGGCTCTTCACGTCTGCGAAACGAGGGTCGTTCGTCGAGATCCATTTGAAGAGTTCTCGCGCCCGAGCCGCCTTGCCGGCGCGATCGTAGAAATCCGCCAGCGCGTATGCCCGTCGGAGATGTTGATCCCCGGGCCGCTTCGGCAACTTCCAGTTCTGTTCGAGGGTGCGAATGGCACCAACGAGGTCGCCCTGGTCAGCCTGTGCCCCGGCGACGACGATCCGTCCTTCCGTAATGAGCTCGCTGCTGGGCGATGCCTCGCCGAGCTCGACCCAAATCGCCTCCACGTCGTTCCAGCGGCCGAGCGCCCGGTGACAATCCGCAAGCACCGGATGTTGGTCGGTCGAGTGCGTCAGCTCCCGAAATGCTTCCAGCTCAGTAATTGCTTCACGCCACTTCCCGATCCGGTAGTACGACAAGCCCATGAGCTCACGTCCATCCGGAAGGTCGGGCGCCTCTTTGACCACCGGACGAAGCAGGGTTTGGGAATCGGTGAAGCGGTCAGCCTGGAAAGCTCCGCCTGCATCTCGCAGCTTTCGCATCAGACTCTTGGCGCGCTCAGCACCAACAAGCCGCTTCAGGACGATGGCGGGGTCTTCGACCCGTTGCGGTCGCGCCCCGAGGGGTTTGCGGTCGCGAGCGGCTGGTCCGCGGCTGCGCTTAACCGCCTTCTCCGCATGGCGTTGAAGATCCGCGGCATCAGGTAGATCGCTCGTCTCGCGTTCGCGACGACGGGATTCCTTGGGCTCGGCTTGAGGTTCGGACTCGAGCACCGGGATGACCTCGCCGTTTTCATCGAGCTGTGATTCGGGTTCGACTCGAGGCCGACGCGGACGCTTCTGCGGAAAGTCGTCGAATCCTTCGCTTCCGATAGCGGGCGACTCCATGCGCCCGGCGCCACCTCGAGCGATACGTCCCCACTTCTGCGGGCCGGCGAGATCGGGCCCCCGCTCTTCGCGAGAAGGCACGGGGCGAGCGCCATCACGCCGAGATCCGCGGTCGTCTCCATCATCACGACGAGGGCCGCGGGGCCCTGATCCGGCGCCGCCCTTGTTCGGGCCGCGTCCTTCCGAACGCTTTGCTGGACCGCGGCTGTCGCGAGAACCGGATCGACTATCGCGTGGACGATCTGTGGGCATAGCGGTCCATTCTATCTGCGCAAAACGCACTCAGGCCCCGCCGAAGCGGGGCCTGAGCTAAACGTTTCTGACACCGCTCAAGCCGATCGTGTCGAAACGACACTTCATCAGCGAGCGGCGGGTTGCCAGGTGGCAACCAAGAAATCCGGCGGCGTCCTACTCTCCCAGGGACTGACGTCCCAAGTACCATCGGCGCTGTCAGGCTTGACTTCCGTGTTCGGAATGGGAACGGGTATGACCCTGACGCTATCGCCACCGAAACTGGTGAGTTTGTCGTTGACACGCCCCCGGTACCTTACAAGGCACCTGCGGCGACAACGACGAAGAGTGGAGTCGGTGGACTCCAGCCTCTTCAGAACTCCATAGCGAGCACGAACATCCGTACGTGAAATATAAATCCAAGCCCTCGGCCGATTAGTACCGGTCAGCTAAACGCATTACTGCGCGTACACTTCCGGCCTATCAACGTGGTGGTCTGCCACGGGCCTTACCCGGTTAACCCGGTGAGAGATCTCATCTTGGAACAGGCTTCCCGCTTAGATGCTTTCAGCGGTTATCCCTCCCGTAGGTCGCCAACCAGCCATGCCCTTGGCAGGACAACTGGCACACGAGAGCTACGTCCATCCCGGTCCTCTCGTACTAGGGATAGGTTTCCTCAAATCTCTTTCGGCTACAGAGGATAGGGACCGAACTGTCTCACGACGTTCTAAACCCAGCTCGCGTACCGCTTTAATGGGCGAACAGCCCAACCCTTGGGACCTGCTTCAGCCCCAGGATGCGATGAGCCGACATCGAGGTGCCAAACCTTCCCGTCGATATGGACTCTTGGGGAAGATTAGCCTGTTATCCCCGGGGTACCTTTTATCCGTTGAGCGACGGCGCTTCCACACGCAACCGCCGGATCACTAGCTCCTACTTTCGTACCTGCTCGACTTGTAGGTCTCGCAGTCAAGCTCCCTTGTGCGCTTGCACTCGACGACTGATGGCCGACCAGTCTGAGGGAACCTTTGAGCGCCTCCGTTACAATTTAGGAGGCGACCGCCCCAGTCAAACTACCCATCTGGCACTGTCCCTGACCCGGATAACGGGCCGAAGTTAGATTTCCAGCATGAGAAGGGTGGTATTTCAAGGACGACTCCACACTAGCTGGCGCCAATGCTTCCTAGTCTCCCACCTATCCTACACAACTCAGACCAAAAACCAATACCAAACTGTAGTAAAGGTCCACGGGGTCTTTCCGTCCTTCTGTAGCTAACGAGCATCTTTACTCGTACTTCAATTTCGCTGGGTCTATGGTTGAGACAGTTGGGGAGTCGTTACTCCATTCGTGCAGGTCGGAACTTACCCGACAAGGAATTTCGCTACCTTAGGACCGTTATAGTTACGGCCGCCGTTTACTGGGGCTTAGGTTCAGAGCTTCGCCCGAGGGCTAACCCTTCCCCGTAACCTTCCAGCACCGGGCAGGAGTCACAGCGTATACAGCGCCTTACGGCTTCGCACGCTGCTGTGTTTTTAGTAAACAGTCGCTTCCCACTGGTTTGTGCCACCCCTTCGAGCTCTGGGAGTAAATCCCGTCACCTTATAGGGGTCGTCCTTCTCCCGAAGTTACGGACGCATTTTGCCGAGTTCCTTAACCATAGTTCTCCCAATCGCCTTGGTATTCTCTACCTGCCCACCTGTGTTGGTTTGGGGTACGGGCACCACACGTACTAGCTAGCGGCTTTTCTTGGCAGCATAGGATCAGTGACTTCACGAAGTTTCGTTCGGCGTCGCGTCTCAGGATTCGTGAGGACCGGACTTACCTGGGCCTCTCCCTACACGCTTACCCCAGGATAACCATCACCTGGGTTCACTTACCTTCCTGCGTCCCCGCATTGCTTACCGCCACAACCTGGGTCGGTTCGTCTGCCGGCCGTTTTACGGGCTAGCAGCATCCCCTTAGCAAAGTCGCTTTGGTATGGGCGCATAATGTGGTGGTACTGGAATATCAACCAGTTGTGCATCGACTACGCCTTTCGGCCTCGTCTTAGCTCCCGACTTACCCTGGGTGGATTAGCCTTCCCCAGGAAACCTTGGGCTTTCGGCGGAGGGGTTTCTCACCCCTCTCTCGCTACTCATGCCTACATTCGCACTCGACCACGCTCCACGACGGATTACTCCGGCGCTTCTCTGCGAGATCGACGCTCCGCTACCACTCGTACTTACGTACAAATACTCAGCTTCGGCTCTGTACTTGAGCCCCGTTACATTGTCCGCGCAGGACCACTCGACCAGTGAGCTATTACGCACTCTTTCAAGGGTGGCTGCTTCTAAGCCAACCTCCTGGCTGTCTGTGCAATCCCACATCGTTTACCACTTAGTACAGAATTAGGGGCCTTAGCTGGAGTTCTGGGCTGTTTCCCTCTCGACCACCGAAGCTCATCCCCCGGGGTCTCACTGCCGCACTCTGGAACCATGGCATTCGGAGTTTGGTTGGGGTCGGTAACCTTGTAGGGCCCCTAACCCATCCAGTGCTCTACCTCCATGGTTGAACGTGCGACGCTGCACCTAAATGCATTTCGCGGAGAACCAGCTATCACCGAGTTTGATTGGCCTTTCACCCCTAACCACAGGTCATCCCCTCCGTTTTCAACCGAAGTGGGTTCGCGCCTCCACGGAGTCTTACCCCCGCTTCACACTGCCCATGGCTAGATCACTCGGCTTCGGGTCTACAGCATGCGACTAAACGCCCTATTCAGACTCGCTTTCGCTCCGGCTTCCCCTCACGGGTTAACCTTGCCACACACCGTAACTCGTAGGCTCATTCTTCAAAAGGCACGCCATCGCGGCCGTTGTTCCGAAGAACAACGACGACGCTCTGACTGCTTGTAAACCAACGGTTTCAGGTACTATTTCACTCCCCTCCCGGGGTACTTTTCACCTTTCCCTCACGGTACTAGTTCACTATCGGTCACTGACATATACGTAGCCTTACGAGGTGGTCCTCGCAGATTCACGCCGGCTTTCCCGGATCCGGCGCTACTCGGGAGACACGATCGGAGACAAGATGCGTTTCGTGTACGGGGCTATTACCCTCTGCGGCCGACCTTTCCAGGGTCGTTCCACTACGCACTTGTTTTGTAACTCCGTGAAGACTCTGACGCGTCTTCAATCGGTTCCCACGACCCCAATGTGGCAACGCCGTCAGGCTTTCCACCACACTGGTTTAGGCTCATCCCGTTTCGCTCGCCGCTACTCAGGGAGTCGCTGTTGCTTTCTTTTCCTCTGGTTACTTAGATGTTTCAATTCACCAGGTTCCCTCTACCTGCCCTATGTGTTCAGACAGGAGTAACACCCCATGACGGGTGTTGGGTTTCCCCATTCGGTCATCCACGGATCGACGCTTAGTCGGCAGCTCCCCGTGGCTTATCGCAGCCTCTCACGACCTTCATCGGTAGTCAGTGCCAAGGCATCCACCGTTGGCTCTTAGTAGCTTGGAATTCTATATTTCAAGAAATTGATATTTAAATTCATCTATTTAAAGATGACATCTATTTAAAGATGCTCGTGCTCGCTATGCAATTCTCAAGAGGCGGTAAATGACGAATACCCCACAACTGGTCTATTTGACCATGTGCGGGGTAGAGCGTCTGTGAAGAATGGTCTTGTCGACCACGCCTTCAAAGCGGAAGAGACGAACACCGGCCACTGCGCCCTTACTCAGCATCGTTCCGAAGAACGGGGCCTTTCTAGAGGGCAGTGGACGAATAACGAGTGCCTAACTGGGAACCTACTCGAGTAGCCGGCTCATAAGAGCCAGATTATCGAGAGGAGCTCCTTAGAAAGGAGGTGATCCAGCCGCACCTTCCGGTACGGCTACCTTGTTACGACTTCACCCCAATCGCCAACCCCACCTTCGGCAGCTCCTTCCCCGAAGGGTTAGGCCACTGACTTCGGGTGTTGCCGACTTTCGTGGTGTGACGGGCGGTGTGTACAAGGCCCGGGAACGTATTCACCCCGGCGTTGCTGATCCGGGATTACTAGCGACTCCAGCTTCATGGAGTCGAGTTGCAGACTCCAATCCGAACTGAGACCGACTTTATGGGATTCGCTTAACCTCGCGGTCTCGCAGCCCTTTGTATCGGCCATTGTAGCATGTTTGCAGCCCTGGATATAAGGGGCATGATGACTTGACGTCATCCCCACCTTCCTCCGAGTTGACCCCGGCAGTCTCCTACGAGTCCCCACCATTACGTGCTGGCAACATAGGACGAGGGTTGCGCTCGTTGCGGGACTTAACCCAACATCTCACGACACGAGCTGACGACAGCCATGCACCACCTGTGTACCGCCCCGAAGGACACCATATCTCTATGGCTTTTCGGTACATGTCAAACCCAGGTAAGGTTCTTCGCGTTGCCTCGAATTAAGCAACATGCTCCGCCGCTTGTGCGGGCCCCCGTCAATTCCTTTGAGTTTTAGCCTTGCGGCCGTACTCCCCAGGCGGGGCACTTAATGCGTTAGCTACGGCACGGAACCCGTTAGAAGGTCCCACACCTAGTGCCCAACGTTTACGGCATGGACTACCAGGGTATCTAATCCTGTTTGCTCCCCATGCTTTCGCTCCTCAGCGTCAGTACCGGCCCAGAACACTGCCTTCGCCATTGGTGTTCCTCCTGATATCTGCGCATTCCACCGCTACACCAGGAATTCCATGTTCCCCTACCGGACTCTAGTCATTGCAGTATCAGATGGCGTCTCAGGGTTGAGCCCTGAGTTTTCACATCCGACTTACAAAACCGCCTACGAGCCCTTTACGCCCAATAAATCCGGACAACGCTTGGTCCCTACGTGTTACCGCGGCTGCTGGCACGTAGTTGGCCGGACCTTCTTCTGGGATTACCGTCATTTTCGTCATCCCTGAAAGTGGTTTACAACCCGAAAGCTGTCATCCCACACGCGGCGTTGCTGCGTCAGGCTTTCGCCCATTGCGCAATATTCCCCACTGCTGCCTCCCGTAGGAGTCTGGGCCGTGTCTCAGTCCCAGTGTGGCTGATCGTCCTCTCAGACCAGCTACCCGTCGATGCCTTGGTGAGCCATTACCTCACCAACTAGCTGATAGGCCGCGAGACCCTCCTAGAGCACCTGAGTATTTCTTCACTCGACCATGCGGTCATGTGAAGGCATCCGGTATTAGCCGTCGTTTCCAACGGTTGTCCCGGTCTCTAGGGCAGGTTTCTCACGTGTTACTCACCCGTTCGCCACTGTCCCCCGGAGCAAGCTCCGGGTTGTCGTTCGACTTGCATGTGTTAGGCACGCCGCCAGCGTTCGTCCTGAGCCAGGATCAAACTCTCCGTCGAGATCTCCGGACCAACCGAAGCTGGTCCTTAAATCGGGTTGCTACTTCCTCAACCATCCAGGCAAGCCTGAACGATCGCATGAGGAAGCTGCGTACTGAGAGCCGGCCACCGCTGGCTGCAGTGACCATTTTGTTTGCTTCACGATTCGAAGAACAAGTCTTCGGATCGATCGGCGTGGCTCGCCGAGGCCGTTGAGGGCCTCGACATTACTTGAATTGACAGATGCCATTTTGGATTGCGAAATCCAAAAAGTCACCCGCACTCGCTTTTGCGTCCGTCTCTTCCGTTTTCAAGGGGCAATCGACACCGTGTCCCAAGCTCATTGCTGAGCTTGGGATATTGTGCCGGGCACGCAGATCGAGCGGACTCGATTACCGTCGGTGCCTTGCAATTTTGCTTCTAGGAGCTATTGCCCCAGGAGGCGAGTTTTCACGCTATCGGGAGGAAGCCAGAGCGTCAACCCCGACTCACCCGATTTTCTCAGTGTTTCCAACCTTGTGGGTTGGACTCACCTGCGAGCGCTGGGAGACACTATCGGCGGAAATCGCTCTTACGCACCGCTGGCGCGTGTGATCCCCGTCACATGGCGTCGTCAGGCGGACTTCACCGCGAGGTGACGCTGCTTCTTTCCACGCTGCACAAGGGCAAACTGCCCATCGACAAAGTCCACGAGCTGAGCCGGCGACGTAACTTTCTCACCGTTGATACGGATACCGCCCTGTTCGATCGTTCGGCGGGCATCGCTCCGGCTGGAACAAACCCCGGTCGCGACCAAGAGATCGACTGCCGGTTCTTCAATACCCACGGCGCTGGCGTCGAGTGCCGTCTCTGCCACGATGCCGCGGAGGGCTTCGAGAGCCTCGCCGTCGAGCGCTCCCCCACCGAAGAGCGCTCCCGCAGCAAGGCGAGCGCGCCGCACCGCAGCTTCGCCGTGAATGAGTGCAGTGACCGCGTCAGCGAGCACGCCTTGGGCATGACGGGCCTCAGGGGCCTTCTCGTGCTCTGCCATCGCTGATGCCACCTCACCGATGGACATCATCGTCAGCTGTAGCAGAAAGCGCTTCACGTCTCGGTCGTCGGTTCGCATGAAGTACTGGTGGAACTCGTAGGGCAAGGTGCGTTCGGCCGACAGCCAGACCGCACCGTCGGCGGTCTTGCCAAACTTCGCACCATCGGAACGGGTGACCAGGGGAACCGTGAGGCCATGCACTGGTCGCTGATTGCGGCGCCGGACCATGTCGATACCTGCGGTGATGTTGCCCCACTGGTCTGATCCACCGACTTGGAGCTCACACCCGTAGCGAGCGTTCAGTTCGACGAAGTCGTTGGCCTGCAGGAGCATGTAGGAGAACTCGGTGAAGGAGATGCCTTGCTCGCCCTCAAGGCGACTCTTGATCGATTCCTTCGCGAGCATGGTGTTGACGGTGACGTGTTTGCCGACGTCACGAAGGAACTCGATCGCACTCATCTCGACCGTCCACTCACGATTGTCGGCGAGAACCGCTCCCGACTCCATATCGACGATCGCCGCGAGCTGCGAGCGAATCGCAGCCAGGTTGGTGTTGAGCGTTTCGTTGTCGAGCAGGTTGCGCTCGTCAGACCGACCGGACGGGTCGCCGACCATTCCGGTGGCGCCGCCGGCTAACACAATCGGAACATGGCCGAACTGTTGGAATCGGCGCAGCAGCAGCAGCGGCACGAGATTGCCGATATGCAAACTGTCGGCGGTGGGATCGAAGCCGCAATAGACCGTGATCGGACCTTCGTCGAGGCGGCGACGAAGCACTGCCTCATCAGTGGTGTCCTGCACCAAGCCGCGTGCATGGAGGTCGTCGAGGATGTCAGAGCCGTTCACAACCTCAAGGATACGCGACCCCTCCGATGAACAATCGGGATTTCCGGCCAACTCCTTGTCGGCCTGCCGTGGATCGGGTCTCGTTTGCGACCAGAATGTGTGCTTATGCGCCGACTCCGCCGTCTTCTCCTCGCGCTGCTGACGCTGGCGGTCCTCGCCACCGCCTGCAGTGTCGAAACTAAGGACTTCGAGGACCTGTTCGGCGACGACTTCTCCGTCGACCAGCTCGCGACCGCTCAGTCATCACGCATCGTCGACCGTAACGGCGTGGTCATCACCGATCTCCGGGCCGAGCAGAACCGCACCGATATCGAATTCGACCAAGTACCCGAGCTCGTCTACAACGCCGTGGTCGCGATCGAAGACGAGCGCTACTGGGACCACTCCGGTGTCGATATCAAGGCGATCCTTCGCGCCGCCCGCAGCAACGTCAACTCCGGGGGCATCAGCCAGGGCGGCTCCACGATCACCCAGCAGTACGTGGGCAATGTGTTCCTCGAGCGCTCCGACCAGACCGCAGCGCGCAAGGTCGAAGAGATCTTCATGGCCCGCCGCTTCGAGAACAACTTTAGCAAAGAGTTCATTCTCGGGCGTTATCTGAACTGGGTGTACTTCGGCAATGGTGCCTACGGGGTCGAGGCCGCCGCCCGCGAATACTTCGGGCCGCCGAATTGTGCTCGCCAGCAGAACGTCACCGAAGAAGACGACCGCACGTGCCTCAAGGTGGACGAACTCTCGATCGTTCAGGCCGCCACCATCGCCGGGCTCATCCAAGCGCCCGGACGATTCAACCCCTACGACAACTATGAGGCCGCCCGCGACCGACGCGACCTTGTCCTCTTGCGGATGTACGCCAACGAGTACATCACCGAAGAGGAGTACGAGTTCGCCCTTCTCGAGCCGATCACGCTGGTAGAAGACGTGCCGCTGCTCGAAGAGCAGTACCCGGCCGCCCACTTCGTCGACGAGGTGAAAGCGTGGTTCTTCGACAACCCAGAGTTCGGCGAGACCCGCGAAGACCGCGCCCGCCTGCTCTTCGAGGGTGGCATCACGATCCACACCACGATCGATCTCGAACTCCAGGCAGAGGCCGAGGCGGCCGTTGCTCGGCTCATGCCTGACATTGCCGCGGATGGGCGCCAGAACCCCGATGCCGCCGTGGTCACCCTCGGCTCCAGTCTGTCCGACGACGGCCATGTCCTGGCGATGGTCGGAGGGCGCGACTTCTTTGGCAACGGCGACTTTTCGAAGCTGAACCTGGCGGCCGGAACCGGGCGTCAAGCTGGTTCGTCGATGAAGCCAATTGCGTTGGCGGTCGCCCTCACCCGCGGCATCCCGATCACCAGTGTCTGGCAAGCACCCTCCACGATCCCCATCGAAGAGCCCGCGATCTGCGGCCCCACAATATGGACCGTCCGCGGTGGCAACGGCGACGAAGTCACGCTCGCGGATGCCACCCGGCTCTCGCTGAACACGGTCTACGCCCAGGTCATGGTGGCAATCCGTCCCCCGAACTTCGTGGCCATGGCCGAGTCTCTCGGTATCGGCGAGGGTCGAATCCAGCCAATCTGCGCGGCAGTATTAGGTACCGAGAACGTCAACATGCTTGAGATGGCGACCGTATTCTCCACGTTCGCTCGATCGGGCACTCGAATCGATCCCGTCCTCGTCACCCGCATCGTCAACCTCGACGGCACGCTTCGCTACGCCCAGTCGAGCGTGCCTGCTCCCGTTCTTGCGACAAGCGTCGCAAACCAGATTGCATGGGCGCTCACTCGCGGCATCGACGCCGGCACCGGGCGGCGAGCTCAGCTGGCCGACGGGCGCAAGGCGGGCGGAAAGACCGGCACGGCGCAGCTCAATGGTGATGCCACGTTCGTGGGCTTTACTCCGCAGCGGACCACCGCTGTGTGGGTGGGGTTCCCCGAAGAGGTGACCCCGATGAGCGACTACTTCATCAACGAATCGGGCGGCAAGCAGCGGGTTGAGGGCGGCACCTACCCGGCCCAAATCTTCAAGGCAGTCATGGACGCGGCCCATGCCGACCTCCCTCAAGAGCTGTTCCCTACTCCTCCACCCAGCTCGACAACCACAACGCTGCCGGACGTCCCCGAGACGGTCGAGATTCCGAATCTCATCGGGCGCGTCGTAAGCCCAGATCTCTACACCGAGATTGAGGAGAAATTCTTTCAGCTCAACCCGTTCGAGGTCGTCCGCGACGACGTGCCGGCGGGCACGATCGTGTCGCAGATCCCGGCCGCGGGAACATCGGTACCAGGACTCACACTGATCAGTGTCGGCGTGGCCATCGCTCCGTTCACTTCGCCCGTTCCGAATGTCATTGACCTGAGCGAAGCCGAGGCCCGCCAGACCATCGGCGGCGAAGGGTTCGGTCACGACGTGATCTATGAGGAGAACCCGGAACCACCCGACGGCGGCAACGTCCCGGGCGCGGTCTGGGCCCAAGACCCCGAGAGCGGGGCCGACCGAGAGGGCGTCGAGATCGTACGCATCAAGGTCAACCCGATCCCTGATCCACCAGACGAACCCGAAGGCGACGGATGACCACCGCATATGACACACCCCACGATGAACTCGAGGAGCCCTACTGGGGCGCGACACGCATCGCCCTTGGTGTGGTCGTCGCGCTGATCGTCGGCATGTGGGTGTGGATCTACGTATTCGCTCCCCGAGACAACCCCGATCGGCTCAAGACCCGCTCCTTCGCCACCGCGGCCGAACAAATCTGTGCGCCATTCAGTGTGCAGATCTTCGAGATTCCCCGCACCACCACGGATACCTCGATCGCGCAACGAGCTGAACACGTTGATCGGGGCACCACTCTCGCCCGCGACATGATCGACGATATAAAAACCGCGGCCACGGTCGTCACCGCCGCACGAGATCTCCGACTGCTCGAGCTCTGGTTTGCCGACTGGGACGCCTACATCGATGATCGAAACGCCTATCACGACCGCCTCGTCCACGCTCCGGCTGATGCCAACCGCCGCGACCTTGCGTTCACGCTCACCGAACGATCCTCGGGCGGTAACTACACCAAGACCATCGAGGGATTCGCCGAGGTCAACGACATGAGTTCCTGCGGCGTACCGGGCGACATCTAGCCCGGATTTACTGGCGCAGGAGGCGACGGGCCAGCCGGAGACCGTTGGCGGCCATGCGCTCGAGTCCCGGATCAACCCCAAGGTCGGGGAGTTCCGACTCAGTGACCCACTGCTGCGCCTCTGACTCGTGGTTTGCGTCAATCGTGGCGTCTTCGGGCGCAAGGATCAGGAAACGCACGTCGTAGTGATCGTGGGCGTCTTCCTTCGGCGGCTCCACTCGATGAATGTCGAGATCGAGGGCGACCGGCCAAACGCGGAGTCCGTCGATTCCGGTCTCTTCTTCGGCCTCTCGCAGCGCGACGGCGGGCAAGTTTGCATCGCCGTCGGCATGACCGCCCGGCTGCACCCAAATCTGCAGCTTCGTGTGGAAGAGCATCAACGTCCGATTGGCAGTGCCGTCGACCACGAGCGCGCTTCCAGTGATGTGTCCCGGTCGTTCCGCACGATCCAACGGCGCCGGGCGGTGTTCGAGCAGCCAGCGCATGCGGTCGCGTTCGACGCGGAGGGCAACGTTCGCGACGGGAGCGATTGCCGACCACGCATCGCCGACACGGGTAGACGCGGCGAAGCGCGAGTCGCCGGTCGTGAGGAGTTCGGGCGACACCATGACCGAGTGGTCAGCCTAGGGCCGAGCGGAAACGCTCGATCTGATCGAGTACTGCCGCAGGCGAACCGCCTCCGCGCGTGGTGCGGCGGGTGACCGATACACCCGGAACCAGAAGCGCCGCCGCATCAGGACCAAGGTCGGGGTGGGCGGCCACGAGGTCAACGAGTGAACCCTCGCCGGCGAGCGCACTGCGTACCTGCTCCCCCACCACGGCGTGAGCCGCGCGGAAGGGCATACCCTTGACAACCAGCCACTCGGCCAGATCGGTGGCCGCGGCGTAGGGCGACGATGCCGCCTCGGCCATGCGCTCGGTGCAATAGGTGTTGGACGCGATCATCCCGTCAAGGGCTAGCAAAGTGAGCCTGATCGTGTCGACCGAATCGAACAACGGTTCCTTGTCTTCCTGCATGTCCTTGTTGTACGTGAGGGGCAGGCCCTTCAGCGTCGTGAGAAAACCGGTGAGATGCCCGATGAGTCGACCGGCCTTACCCCGCGCCAGTTCCGCAATGTCGGGGTTCTTCTTCTGCGGCATCATCGACGAACCTGTGGAGAAGGCATCGTCAAGTTCGATAAATCCAAACTCGGTGGAGGCCCAGAGAATGAGCTCCTCACCGACACGGCTGAGGTGCACCCCGAGAAGAGAGAGAGCGAAGAGGGTCTCGGCTACGAAGTCCCGGTCCGCAACCGCATCGAGCGAGTTGTCGAACACGCGGGCAAACCCGAGGGCCTCCGCGGTGATCTCTGGGTCGAGAGGAAGCGAGGAACCCGCCAGCGCGCCCGCGCCAAGCACCGATACATCAACGCGACCCCGCGCATCGTGCAATCGCTCAACATCGCGTTGCAGCGCCCAGCCGTGGGCTAGGAGATGATGGGCCAGCGCCACAGGCTGAGCCTGCTGGAGGTGGGTGTAGCCGGGTAGATAGGCGTCGCCCGCCGCCTCCGCATGCGAGAGCAGCGTTCGCTGCAGACGAACGACCAACTCAACAACCTCGTCGATGGCAGAGCGTGTCCACAACCGAAGATCGGTGGCAACCTGATCGTTGCGCGACCGACCGGTGTGGAGCTTTGCTCCCTCCGGCGCGATCTCGGTGACCCGCCGTTCGACCGCGGTGTGAATATCTTCATCGCTCGCGATGAATGCGAACGTGCCGTCGGACATCTCGGCTTCGACCTGGTCGAGCGCCGCGAGTACGGCATCGCGTTCGGCTTCTTCGAAGAGGCCGACGTCAGTGAGCATCGAAACGTGGGCGCGCGAACCCTCGATGTCCTCGCGGAACATCCGACGGTCGAACGGCAGCGAGTCGTTAAGCGCTTGCAGCGCTTCCGACGGTCCGCCTTCGAAGCGGCCGTGCCAGAGCTGGCCCCGCTCAGCCACGCTTGCGGGCCAGGTTCCGGAGCCGGAGTGCGTTGAGCTTGATGAAACCCTCGGCATCCGCCTGGTTGTACGCGCCATCGTCTTCTTCAAACGTAGCGATCTTCTCGTCGAAGAGCGAGTCGGGCGACTTGCGACCGACCACATCGACGTTGCCCTTGTAGAGCTTCAACCGCACGTCGCCGTTGACGTACTCCTGAGAGTGATCGATCGCGACCTGCAACATCTCGCGCTCGGGACTCCACCAGAATCCGTTGTAGATCAGCTCGGCATACTTCGGCATCAAACTGTCTTTCAGATGCGCGACCTCGCGGTCGAGCGTGATCGACTCAATGGCCCGATGGCCGCGCAGCATGATGGTGCCGCCCGGTGTCTCGTAGGCGCCACGGCTCTTCATGCCCACGAAGCGATTCTCCACGATGTCGAGCCGACCAATACCGTTGGCACCGCCAATCTCGTTGAGCTTGGTGAGGACCTCGGCCGGCGACATAGTGACGCCGTCGATGGCAACAATGTCGCCCTTTTCATACGTGAGGTCGAGATATGTCGCCTCGTTGGGAGCGAACTCGGGGCTCACCGACCAGCGCCACATCTCCGCCGGCGGCTCGGTGAAGGGGTCCTCCAGCGGTCCACCCTCAAACGAGATGTGGAGGAGGTTGGCGTCCATCGAGAACGGCGATTTCTTGCCTCGTTTCATCTCGATCGGAATGTCGTGTTCGGCCGCATAGTCCATCAGCGACTGGCGCGATCCAAGATCCCATTCACGCCACGGAGCGATGACTTTGATGTCGGGTGCGAGGGCGTAGGCGCCGAGCTCGAAACGAACCTGATCGTTACCCTTGCCGGTGGCGCCATGACTGATGGCGTCAGCGCCGTGTTCGTTGGCGATCTCAACCAGACGTTTGGCGATGAGTGGCCGGGCAATCGATGTGCCGAGGAGGTACTCCCCCTCATAGATCGTGTTGGCCCGAAACATCGGATACACGTAGTCGCGCACGAACTCCTCGCGCACGTCTTCAATGTGGATGTTGGCCTCAGGCACACCCATCTGGAGTGCCTTTTGCCGAGCCGGCTCAACCTCTTCACCCTGACCGAGATCAGCGGTGAAGGTGATCACCTCGGCGTCGTAGGTCTCCTGAAGCCAGCGGAGGATGATCGACGTATCGAGACCACCCGAGTAAGCAAGAACAACCTTCATTTCACGCCCTTCATATACACAGCCTTCATATACACAGTCTTTATAGATACAGACTTCACAGAATTCGTATTCATAGTCCTGCCAGGCCACGTAAACGATTAGCGAGTTCGAGACCACCGACGTGTTCGACGGCAACAACCATCAGTGTGTCGTCACCGGCGACCGTACCCAGGATCTCTTCCATCCCAGCCCGGTCGAGGGCCGATGCGACAACGTGGGCAGAGCCCGGCGGGGTCCGCAGTACGACGATGTTGGCGGAGCAGCCAACGTCGGCCACCCAATCGCCCATCACCCGACGGAGATGCTCCGAAGGAGCGATGCGATCGACGGGATGCTCGGGGATCGCGTAGACCGTTTCTCCGCCGGGCACTCGGACCTTGACCGCGCCGAGCTCATCGAGATCGCGCGACACCGTGGCCTGAGTGGCATCGATGTCTTCCGCCTCGAGTAGCTCGACGAGCGCGCCCTGACTCGTGACGGAGTTCTCCTCTAGCAGCAGGGAGATGCGGTGTTGCCGGCGAGCTTTGCTCATTGTTCGTCCGCCTCGGCCATCAGGAATGCGAGCAGCCCTCGGGCCGCGTGCATTCGGTTGGCGGCTTGGACCCAGATGCGGCTCCGGCTGCCGCCGAGCACTTCGTCGACGACCTCCTCGCCTCGATGGGCGGGCAGGCAGTGCAGGAAGATCGCCCCGGCCGAAGCCAAACCCATCATCCGCTCGTCGATCTGGAATCCCTCGAAGTCGCGGCGGCGCTGTTCGGCCTCCGTCTCTTGCCCCATCGATGTCCAGGTATCGGCATAGACCGCGTCGGCGTCGGCCACCGCTTCCTCGGGCCGATCGAAGATCAAGGGTTCGCCGTGAGTACGGATGCGATCGAGGTCGACCTCGGAGAAGGTGTAGCCCGACGGACTCGCGATCCGGAACTGCACGCCGCTGAGCGCGGCGCCAATGGCGAGCGAGCGAGCCACGTTGTTGGCATCACCCACGTAGGCCACGCTGCGGCCTTCAAGGGCACCAAACTCCCGTCGCATGGTCAACAAATCGGCCAATGCCTGCATTGGATGTCCCTGATCGCTGAGGAGATTGATCACAGGCACCCGATCAACGGCCGCCATACGTTCGACCACACCATGGTCGAAGACACGGGCACCAATCGCTGAGTGAAAACTCGCCATCGCGTTGGTGACGTCTTCCACAGACTCGCGGGTGTCGAGACCCACCTCTTCGCCTTGGATGTAGACGGGGTGACCACCAAGTTGCACGACCGCCATCTCCATGGAGTTACGGGTTCGGGCCGACGGCTTTTCGAAGATGAGCGCCATACCCTTGCCGGCCAACACCCGGGCCGGGTCGATGCTGGACGCAAGATCGAGCACACGTTGGAGCTCGCTACTCGCAAGGTCGTCGATTTCAAGGAAGTGACGCATCAGGATGCCTCCGGGCGGTCGGCGAGAACGGACGAGATGATGGCGACCGCTTCAGCGATCTCGTCGTCGGAAATGATGAACGGCGGCGCAACCCGAAGCGCCGTGGGTGTAATGCCGTTGAGGATCAGGCCTCGATCAAGACACGACCGGGCAATCTCAGGGCCGGTCCGTCCCGCGAGGGCGTCGGCGGTGAGCTCGATGCCGAGCAGCAGGCCACAGCCCCGAATGTGATCGACGCCTTCGAGGGCGCCGAGCGCCGCTCGGAGCGCAACCTCACGTTCCTTTACGACGGCAGGCGCGTCCATCGCGACATAACGATCGATGGTCGCCCGGGCGCCGGCGAGCGCCAGCGCTTGTCCGGCGAAGGTCGAGCCGTGATCGCCGGGAACAAAGGCTGCCGCCACTTCATCGCGCGCCCAGATCGCACCCACCGGCATGCCGTTGGCGATGCCCTTCGCGAGCGACACGATGTCGGGAGCGATACCGGCTTGCTGAAAGCCGAACCATTCGCCAGTGCGGGCGAATCCGGTCTGGACCTCGTCCATGATCAGGAGGATGCCGCGCTCATCACACAGCGAACGAACACCACGGAGGTAGCCGGGGTCCGCTGGGTTCACGCCACCTTCACCCTGAACGGGCTCGAGGAGGATTGCTCCCACCTCCGGGTTCAACGCCCGTTCGAGCTCATCAAGATCGTTCCACGCAACATGGTGAAAACCTTCGGGGAGGGGCTGGAACGGCTCGTGTTTCTCGGGCTGGCCGGTGGCAGCCAACGTGGCGAGCGTGCGGCCGTGGAACGAGCGCATCGCGCTGATCACAACATGGCGGCTGCGGCCTTGATATTTCCGGGCCAGCTTGATCGCCGCTTCGTTCGCCTCGGCGCCTGAGTTCTGGAAGAGCACCTGACCAGGGCCGGAATTGATCAGCCGAGAGATCGCCTCGGCCACCGGCGCCTGGTGCTCGTTGGCAAAGAGGTTCGAGGTGTGCGTGAGCGTGGTGGCTTGCGCCGCAATCGCGGCAGCGATCGCCGGGTCAGCATGACCGAGCGACGTGACGGCAAGGCCACAAAGGAAATCGAGATGCCGCGTGCCCTGGTCGTCCCAGAGTTCGGCGCCCGCGCCGCGCACAAAGAGGCGGGGCGGTGAGCCGTAGTTGTTCATGAGCGGGCTGTGGTCGCCAGAGGCGCCCCAAGCCGCGGCTTGTTCGGCCGTCATGAAGCTGCTCCTGTTTGTCCGCCGGAACGGGTGATCATGGTGCCGATACCGGCGTCGGTGAAGAACTCCAACAGGAGCACATGAGGGATACGACCGTCGAGCATGTGGGCCGACTTTGCGCCCGCCTCGACCGCCTTGATACAAGCCTCGACCTTCGGGATCATCCCACCGCTGATCGTTCCATCGGCAAGGAGCGCCTCGAGGTCGGCCACATCGGCGCGTGCAACGATCGAGCTGAGATCGTCGACATCGGCGAGTAGGCCGGGGACATCGGTGAGGTACACGACCTTTTCGGCATTGAGGGCACCCGCGAGTGCTGCCGCAACGGTGTCGGCATTGATGTTGTAGGCCTGGCCTTTGCCATCGGACCCGATGGTCGAAACGACGGGAATCATGTCTTCGGCCAGCAGCCGCTCGATGATGCCCGGTTGCACCGACACGACGTCGCCGACGAACCCCAGGGCAGCATCCCGAGGCGCCGCCGTGATCAGGCCGCCATCCTCGCCGGAGAGGCCAACGGCGTAGGCGCCGTGGATGTTGATCGCGCCCACGATTTCACGGCCGACCTTGCCCACGAGGACCATGCGGGCAACGTCGAGCGTCTCCTCATCGGTGACACGGAGGCCGTCGATGAACTCAGTTTCTTTGCCGAGGCGCCGGAGGAGGTCGCCAATTTGTGGGCCACCGCCATGCACTACGACCGGCTTCAGCCCCACGGAGCGCAGGAGAACGATGTCTTCGGCGAAGGTGGCGGCCAGCGATTCGTCGGTCATGGCGTTGCCGCCGTACTTCACCACAACAACTGCGCCGCGAAACTGCTGGATGTAGGGCAGGGCCTCGACGAGGGCACCGGCTCGCTGGCTCGGCGCAAAACCCCGGTTCGAAAGCGCTTCGTGCTCGCTCATGACCGATACCCCGCGTTGATTTCGATGTAGCCATGCGTGAGGTCGCATGTCCAGATAGTGGCGGCGCCGGTGCCCACGCCGACATCGGCATGAATGCGCACCTCTTGCTCTTGGAGGTGAGCGGTCGCCCGCTCCTCGGAGTAGTTCGCATGCTGCACCCCGTTGGCCGCGGCTTGTTCCGGACCGATCCAGATGGCGAGTTGGTCGCGGTCGGCGGCCTGGCCCGCCTTGCCGACGGCCATGACGATTCGACCCCAGTTCGCGTCGGCAGCCGCTAGCGCCGTCTTGACGAGGGGTGAGTTGCCGATCGAGAAGGCGATCTTCTCGGCGGCGTCGTCGGACGCAGCACCGGACACGTGGACTTCGACAAACTTCGTTGCACCCTCACCATCACGCACAATCTGATGGGCCAGGTCGAGCAGGACCCCGTCGAGAGCCGCCTGGAAACCGGGGTAACGCTCGTCGTCGGTACTGGTGATCTCGTCGTCGATCTGTTCGCCGGTGGCGAACATCAGCACCGTGTCGCTCGTCGAGGTATCGCTATCGACCGTGATGCGGTTGAACGAGAGGGCGACGGAGCGAGACAGCGCAATCTGCAAGATGTCGGGAGCGACGCCGAGGTCGGTGAAGACGAAGGCGAGCATGGTGGCCATGTCGGGCGCGATCATGCCGCTTCCCTTCGCGATACCGGCGATGTGTGCCGCGGTGCCGGGAATTCGCGCTGAGGCGCCCTTTGGGAAGGTGTCGGTAGTGCGGATGGCGGCGGCCGCGGCGGCCCAGCTTTCGCGGTTGGCATTGTCGAGTTGGCCGGCCAGCGCGGGGAGACCGTTGCGCAGCGCGTCTTCAGGCAGCGTCTCGCCGATTACGCCGGTGGAGGCCAGGTACACCCGCTCAGGGTCGATGCCGAGCGCCTCGCCGATCACCTCAGCCGTAAGCGCGGCGGCTGTTTCGCCGGCCTTGCCGGTGAACGCATTGGCATTGCCGGAATTGCAGACCATGGCGCGGGCGGTGCCATCACCCTCGGCCAGGATCCGTCGGCACCAGTCGACGGGAGCCGACGGGCAGAGACTTTGGGTGAATGTGCCCGCGACCGTGGTGCCTTCCGCCATCTCGGCCAGGAACAGATCGGCCCGAGCCTCATAACGAATACCGGCGGCGAAGGTAGCGAGCTGCAAGCCGGCAATGGGAGGAAGCTCCGGGAAGCCGGCCGGGGCGAGAGGTGAGAGGTCAGTCATCGCGAGCCTTAGGGGTAGAGGCCCGCGGCTGCGAGCCCGGTGTCTTCGGGCAGGCCAAGCACCACGTTGGCACACTGGACGCCCTGGCCGGAGGCGCCCTTCACGAGATTGTCGAGGGCACCGATCGCCAGCACCGTGTTGGTCCGTTCGTCGACCCGAGCGGTGAGGTGCACACTGTTGCTGCCCAGCGTGGCCTTCGTGGACGGTGACCGATCCGAGACGACCACAAAAGGCTCGTCGGCGTAGGCATCGTGGAGGCACGCCATGACGTCGGCGGTGGTGGGTGTGCCCACGGGCCGGCCATAGCAGGTGGCCAGGATGCCCCGATTCATCGGTGCCATGTGGGGGGTGAAGAGGACCTGGGCCTCAGTATTGGCATGGGCCCCGATCGCCATCTCGATCTCTGGTGTGTGCCGATGCGAGAGCAGGCCGTAGGCCGTGAAGTCTTCGTCGACCGCGCAGAAGGTGGTGTTCGGCTTCGGAGGCCGACCGGCACCCGACGCGCCACTCGCGGCATCGACGATGATCCCCGACGGCTCAATCAGACCGGCCGCCAAGAGCGGCGCCAGGGCCAGCGAAGCCGTGGTGACATAACAACCGGCAACCGCCACCAGCGGGGCGCCGGGGAGCTGGTCTCGGAAGAGCTCCGGCATGCCAAAAACAAACTCCGACAAGAGCTCGGGGGCCGCATGAGGCTCGCCGTACCACTCGGGATAGATCGCGGCGTCCTTGAATCGGAAGTCGGCCGACAGGTCGACGATGTGCGGCACCACATCCTTGATCTGCGGAACAAGCGCCTGCGAATGGCCATGGGGCAGCCCCATAAACACCAGGTCGACACGATCAAGAATCGATGGCTCGTACGGCACAAACGCCATGTCGCCATAGGTGGCGGCCAAGCTCGGATAGAGGTCGGCGATACGGGTTCCGGCCTGTGTCTCGCCTGTCGCCGCGACCACCTGAAACTCTGGGTGGCCGGCGCACAATCTGAGGAATTCTGCGCCGGTGAATCCCGACGCGCCGATGATCGCTACCCGCTGCATCTAGTTACCTTACCGAAGTCTGCATGTTCATGCAATGATTTGCATGAACATGTCAATCGACTCAGCGGTCGACCGCTCGAATCACACAGTCTGGTGGAGCGGTGACCGGGTTACAGCGATCCTCGACGACAACCGAGTAGCCCGCACCGAAGCTCAGGTCCTCGGCGTAATAGTCCGTCGACAGGTAGTGGGCGCCGCTTGAGAGCGCCGCCTCGCGACGGGTGGTGTCGCCAGTGCGAGCATCCGCCGTCGGGGAATCCGTGCGGGTGCGGATCAGATAGCCCTCGGCAGAACGCTGGGCAATGGCCTCAGCGCCACCGACAGGATCGTCGATTCGGATGAATGCCGCGTCAGGCGACCCCGGATCGCTGGTCGTGAACATGGCACGGCCTTCCAGGCTGGGCGCACCCTCGCGATAGAGCGAGCGGGCCTCGCCCGTATTCACCATCGCGAACATCACCTTGCCGCGGCTCTCCTCGATCGTGGGCCAGCCGTCGGCCAGCACCACTTCCTCAAGCGTGGCGGCGTCACCCCGGACATCGTCGGGAGTGATGATCGCGTCACGGCCAATCGCCTCGATCAGTTCGAGGTCGAGTGCGGCCAACATTTCGGCGCTCGTCGCGATCGGGATCGTCCAGTCGATGGGCAGCTCCGGGAGTTCGATTCCGGCATCGGCCGCGGCCGCCGGAACTGACTCTTCCTTCACCTCGATCATGATCATCAGCGGGAGATGAGTGGGGTTTGCATCCGACCAGGCCCGCACCTCGCCCAGGCACAGCTGAAGGGTGAGGCAGTTGGTTTCGAAGTCAAAGTCCTGCGTATGAAGGACCTTGAAGCCGGGCCCGTCGAGCTCGGCGATTCCGGATTCGAGCGGAAGGCCAATGATCGGCATGGCCGCCCGGTTCGCATACAAGCCGCCATCAGGATCGGCGAAGACATCGATCTCGAACTGGCGAACGCCAAACCCGTCGAGCTGTTCGGTGATCGAGCGGTGGGAGTAGTCGATCGACTCCGCGAGTTCCTGGCTCAGCGCCAGAATCGCCGCGTATGCCTCCGGCCCCGGCCGGAGGTGGTAGCTGTTGTGCGACCCGAGCACCGTCATGTCGTTGAGGCGGAGCGGTTCCGCCGCCGCCATCGTCGTGGTGGTTGGAGCAGCCGTCGTTGTCGACCCTTCCGATGGTACGGGGTTCGCTTGTTCTATCGAGTCGTCGCCGCACGACGAAGCAAGGACCGCGGCGACCGCAATGACGGCGAGCCAGCGACGACAGAGCGGGTTCAGACAGTTCGACATTTCGCCAACGTACTCCGCTTGGTCGCGGCCGCCCTAACAAAAGAGCGATACCGGCCAGCTTCGTTTCGAGATATTCGTCTATCCCCTCGGTTACCCCGGTAACGACGGTGGGTGCATAGAAGTGGCCGCGATCAAGACCGTCGCCGGTGGCGGGATTCGTGATCTCGAAGGTCGACCCGCCGTCGGCGTTGGTCCACTCACCGTTGATAAACATGTCTCGATTTCAGCCCTTGGCTCGTTCCGCGCACTCCACGAGATGATGCGAACAGTTCTTCGAGCACACCGTAGGCCGACAGCGAGAGCGTGCCGGTCAGATCTCGGGCTACCGATCGCGAGAATACGCTCGAGACGTCGCCATCGATGCCAATCGCTCCGAGCTCGACCGGCGACCAGCGCTCGACCCACTGCGCCACATCGTGCAGGTGGTCGTCGAGGAAGCCCTCGCGATTCGCGTTGGCAGTGGCGGAGTCCATCGGCGAACCATCGCTGATCACGACGAGCAGCCGACGGCGAGCGGAACGACCCATAAGGCGCTGATGGGCCCACACAATCGCTTCGCCATCGACACTTTCTCGATAGTGATGGGTGGACAGCTGTGTCGCCAGCGACCGGCGGGCCCGGCGCCACGGAGTGCCGGCGTCCTTGTAGACAATGTGTTGCAGCTCATTCAGCCGTCCGGGATTCTCGGGCTGCCCGTCACGGCGCCACTGCTGAGCGAGACCGGCCCCCATCCACCCTCCGGTAGTGAAACCCAGCACTTCATTCTCCACACCGGCGAGATCGAGCGCATGGGAGAGCGTGTCGACCAGCACTGCGACAGTCTCATAACGCTGGCGTTTCATCGAGCCGGAGTTGTCGATCAGAAACGAGACACTCACATCCGCCCGCGGCGCGGTGTCGGGCCGGCGAAAGATCCGCCGCTCCAAGGGGTCAACAACAAGACGGGCGAGCCGGCCGGCATCGACATAACCCTCCTCGACGGCGCGCTCCCAGCCGTCGTCGCTCGGCGACGCGAGGTGGGCCCGTAGTCGTTGAGCCAGACGAGCCGTACTCACACCTTGGGCCCGGCGATAGGCGTCAAGTTCGGCCCGACGTCGAATCTGCTGCGCCAACGGAATCAGCGTGCTGGCATCAACCTGGTGGTCATAGGCAGTGGAATACACCTGATAGTCGCCCACCTGATCGAGGGCGGGTGGGCTCGAGGTCGCCAGCCGACCCAGTCCAACTTGTCCCGCCGAAACAACGTCATCCGCCGCGTCGTCGAGGGGCGACAACAAAAGCCGATGACGCTGGAGGAGTGCGGCGGTCGCTGGCGCGATTGCGGCATCGCCCGCGATCTCCCCGATCAGTTGCGCGATATCGAGGGCGGCGTCGCCGTAGGCCTGCTGGTCAGCCGTAAGGCTTCGCATGGCGCGGAGCGGTCCGCCGATGTGGATCGAGAGCATCCCGCGGGTCTGTTCGGTGACCTCGTCGAGTCCCTCGACCTGGAGCGGGTGTCCCAGCCGGGCCCGCACCATATGGGTGACGGTGAACACCAGCAGGCCAACGCCGCTGTCGTCGATGCGATCGTGCAACGCCTGCGCCGTCCAGGCCCGAAACGCCACGTCGAGATTCGCCTGCATGCCCGCGTAACTCTCGGGCGCGAGTGATTCGCAGCGCAGCTGTTCGAGAAGATCGAAGACCACCCGTTCGAGCGTCGACTCCGGCGCCATCGACCGATGAATGTCCAGATCGGTGTGCCGGAGAAGTAGGCCGAGGTTGTCGGCCACTCCCCTGCCGCGGGCAAGACCAACCTCACCCAGATCCGCAGCCAAGTGAGGGGACGCCAGCGCGACTGTTCGGTCATCAACCCGGAGCCTTTGGGCCCGCAGATCGGCACTCGGACGTCCGGAGACCGCCCGCACTGTCGCCGAGGCGTGCCGCTCGGCGACACGGCGCCGAACACTGAGGTTCACGACAGCTCGTCGGCGATCGAACCTTCGAGCTCGGTTCCCAGCACGCGCTGGTAGTACTCGCCGACAATCGAGTGCTCGGCCGGGTCGCAGACGTTGAGGAACGCAAGCCGGAAGGCTCGGGCGATGTCACCGAAGATTTCGAGGTTCTCCGCCCAGCTGATGACGGTACGTGGTGACATCACAGTGGAGAGATCACCCGCTTCGAATCCCACTCTGGTCATCCCGGCAATCGAAACCATCGCGGCGATCGAGTCGAGGCCGGTGGGGGTTGCGGCCAACTCGGGAACTCGGGCGGCAACGATCGCCGCCTCGGCATCGGGATGGAGATAGTCGAGCCGGGCGGTGATGTCCCAGCGGTCGACCTGGGCATGATTCATCTGCTGCGTGCCGTGATAAAGCCCGGTGAGGTCGCCGAGCCCAACCGTGTTCGCCGTCGCAAAGAGTCGGAACGACACGTGAGGATAGATCACTCGATTCTGATCGAGAAGAGTGAACAGCCCTTCGCGTTCGAGGATCCGCTGGATCACGAACATGACCTCGGGTCGGCCCGCGTCGAGCTCGTCGAAGATCAAGGCCATGGGCCGCTGCAGGGCCCAAGGGACGATCCCCTCCTGAAACTCGGTGATCTGAAGACCATTGTCGACCACGATCGCGTCGCGCCCAACAAGGTCGAGGCGAGTGATGTGACCATCGAGGTTCACCCGCATACACGGCCAGTTGAGACGGGCCGCAACCTGCTCAAGATGTGTCGATTTTCCGGTGCCGTGACGACCCTGCACCATCACGCGACGATTCCGGGCGAAGCCCGCAAGGATCGCCAGCGTCACATCGGGATCGAAGCGATAGACCGGGTCGATTGCGGGAACATGTTCGTCGGGCTCGGCAAAGCCGAACACTTTGAGGTCGCTCGCGAAGCCGAAGGTGGCCTCGACGTCGACCGCGACATCAGGGGTGACAGCCGACACGACTCAGACGAAGTCCTTGTACTTGTCGAGATGGCGAACCGGGGTGCTCAGCGCGTCCTTGCGGAACGGGTCGCCGAGTTCCTTCGTGCACATGATCTCGATGACGGTGGTTTTGCCCTCGTTCATCTGCGCATCGATCGCCGCGGTGAGCGCAGGGCCAACCTGATCGAGCTGATCGATTCGCACGGCCTCAGCGCCCATGGCCTTCGCGATGTCGGTGTAGTTCTCACCGCCCTCAAGCTCGCCGGCTACGAAACGACGACCGTAGAAGTCGACCTGGTTCTTCTTCTCCGCACCCCACTGACGGTTGTGGAACACAACCGAGGTGACGGGAAGGTCGTGACGGATCGCGGTCATCAGCTCGGACATGCTCATTGCCCACGCGCCGTCGCCAGCGTAGGCGATAGCGGGACGCTCGGGGGCCGCGGCCTTGGCGCCAATCATGGTGGGGAGGGCGTAGCCACAGTTGCCCCAGCTCATGGGGGCGAAGAACGAACGGGGCTCTTCGAAACGCAGGTAACTATTGGCCACGGAGTTAATATTGCCGATGTCGGTAGACACCATCGCCCGAGCCGGCATGGCCTTCTCGAGCTCGCGAAGCACCTGGCGAGGATGGAGCCAGTTGCCCTCTTCCCCGTCGGCCTCGTCGATCATTTCCATGGAGAAGTCGTCCTTCTCATGGGTCCACTCGTCGAGCTCGGTTTCCCAATCGGCCTTTTCGTCGGCGGTGGTCTTCGCCCGCGCTTCACGGGTGGTATCGCAGGCCAGAATCTTCTGATCAAGACGCTCGAGGATCGCGGTGGCGGCCGCACCCGCATCGCCACAAATGCCGACGGAGATCTTCTTAACGAGGCCGAGCATCTTCTGATCGGCGTCGACCTGAATGATCTTGGCGTCCTTCGGCCAGTAGTCCATGTCGTGCTGCGGAAGGGTGCCGAACGGACCGAGGCGGGTGCCGAGGGCGAGGACGACGTCGGCCTGAGCGATGAGCTTCATCGCAGCCTTCGAGCCCTGGTAACCCAACGGGCCGCACCACTGCGGGTGGGAGGCCGGGAAGGAATCGTTGTGGAGATAGCTGTTCACCACTGGACAGCCGAGACGTTCGGCGAGGGCAACTGCCTCGTCCATCGCGTCGCCCATCACGACGCCGCCGCCACTGACGATGACCGGGAACTCTGCCGCGGCGAGCAGCTCTGCGGCTTCGTTGAGCGAGCGTTCGCCGCCGGGGCCGCGGTCGAGCACCATCGGCTCGGAAATCTCGACATCGATGTCACCATAGAAGCGGTCGCGAGGAATGTTGAGCTGAGTCGGGCCGAGTTCAGACATCGCCCGATCGAAACAGCGGGCGGTGATCTCCGCCATGCGGTTCTCGTTGGTGATGTGCCCCTGGTACTTCACGAACTCCTGGAACATTGGGAGCTGGTTGGCTTCCTGGAAGCCACCAAGGCCGATGCCCATCGTGCCTGTCTCGGGGGTGATGATCACGACCGGAGTGTGGGCCCAGAACGCCGCCGCAATCGCGGTGACGCAGTTGGAGATGCCCGGACCGTTCTGGCCAATCACTACGCCGTGGCGGCCGCTCACGCGAGCGAAGCCGTCGGCCATGTGGGCTGCGCCCTGTTCGTGGACAACGGGCACAAGCCGAATGCCGGCCGGCGCGAAGATGTCCATCGCATCCATGAACGCACTGCCCATGATGCCGAACGTGGTGTCGACACCATTGGCAACCAGCGTTTCGACGAAGGCTTCGCTGGGCGTCATTCGGGTCATTTCGCTTCTCCTGCGCAGGATGTTTTGGTCCGTGAGAGTCTATAACGGATTTGCAATAGGTTCTAGCGTTCGAGATTACGAACACCAGAAATGAGCAGCGTCAACAACTCGTCGAACGAGTCGTCAAGATCCTCGGGATGGGGGTGACCGTCCCCCGACTCCAGATGGGCGAATCCGTGGAACGCGCTGCGCAGGCTTCGGGCCGCATGCACCTGGTCGGTGGCGCCGAGATCGAAACCGGCCAGCGACTGAGCAATAACCTCGACGATACGTTCGACCGCTTCTTCGAGCTCGGTGTCGCCTGAACACGGACAACGATCGGTAGCCGCGTAGAGCCCGGGGTGATCCTTGACCACCTTGCGCCACGCTCGGCCCACCGCCCGGACGGCCTCGTCACCGGAGACGCCGATCGCCGCTTCCGCGAGGCACGTGCCGAGAATCTCGCGACCACGGACGCCAAGACTGCGAATCAGGGCGTCGTAGCCGTCGATATGGCGGTACAGCGCCGGTTGGCGAACACCCAACTCGTTGGCCACTCGGGTGAGCGTGATCGCTTCGACACCTTCATTGTCGGCGATGCGGGCAGCCGCATCGATCACCTGATCAGTGTCGAGGGTCCGTCGCGCCATTCGTTAGAAGGTATCCCGCTTTTGTTAGAGGGCGGTGACGATGCCGGCAATCGCCAACACACTGAGCATCACCAGGGCCGTCCGGCGGACAGCCTCCTCGGTCGCTCCGCCGAAACCTCGTGCGCCAATCGCCGCACCGCCGAACATCACGGGGGCCAAGACGGCCAGCCGGATCAAGGCGGTCCCGTCGAGCAGGCCCGTCACGGCAACGATCACGATGCCGATGATGTCAGTGATCCCGAAGAAGGCGATCAGCGAGGCCCGGATGGCACCCATCCCGGCCGGCGAACCCAGAAAGAACACGATCACTGGCGGTCCGCCTGTAGCAACTGCACCGTTGAACGCGCCGGAGGCGACACCGGTGGCCACCGTGGCACCGCGCCCCCGGGTGGGGATCGTCATACCTGAACCGAGGGCGATCGCGGAAATGAGAACAACGACCGACACCACGATCCGCATCGGGTCAGGATTGACGGCGAGGAGCAGTGCCGTTCCGAGCGGCATGCCAACGAGCACCCCAAGCAGGAGCCCCTTCAGCACCGACCAGTCGACCTCATGGCGACAGGCCGGAAGCAACTGGGCCGAAACCAGAACCTCGAGACAGAAGATCACCGGCACCGCTTCATCCGGATCCATAAGGAAGGTGAGTCCGCTGATCCAGATCAGCGACGCGCCGAAACCGGTGAACCCCCGCACCATCGCCCCGACGAACACGATGCTCGCCGCAATGGCGAACTCGGCGACCGTGAGGTCCACTTCAGCGGGCTTGCAGCGAAGCGATCACGGCGACGTTGACAATGTCGTCGGCCGAACAGCCGCGAGAGAGATCGTGCAGCACGCCGTCGAGGCCTTGCAACAGTGGCCCGAAGGCTTGAGCGCCGCCGAGGCGTTCGGTGATCTTGTAGGCGATGTTGCCCGAGTCGAGATCAGGAAAGATGAAGACGTTGGCTCGCCCCGCCACGGGACTATCGGGCGCCTTGCTCTCGGCGATCGCCGGCACCCAGGCTGCGTCGAACTGGAGTTCACCATCGATCGCGAGGGTTGGCGCCTTGGCCTGGGCAATCGCGAGGCCCTCACGAACCTTGTTGACCCGCGGGTGCTCGGCACTCCCCTTCGTGGAGAAGGACAGCATCGCGACCCGAGGTTCCTCCCCGGCGAGCTGAGCAAAGGACGCGGCACTGGAGATGGCGACCGATGCCAGCTGTTCGGGGTTCGGATCGGGCAGCACGCCGCAGTCGCCATAGACGATCGGGGTGCCGTCGGGCAGCACAAAGAAGAAGCAGCTGCTGACCGCATCAACATCGGGCGACGCACCCAGCACACGGAGGCCGGCTCTGATTACGTCGCTGGTC
>Ga0209709_10000617_pt1 | contig 33720 bp, 41 predicted proteins | sample ArcticOcean_MG_C_2_FD_187435 | JGI IMG/M metagenome (GOLD analysis project Ga0209709, IMG submission 187435) | Marine microbial communities from western Arctic Ocean - ArcticOcean_MG_CB4_136 (SPAdes) (version 2) | ecosystem: Environmental > Aquatic > Marine > Oceanic | place: Arctic Ocean... | reverse complement strand
GAAAAAAAAAACAAATTAGATAATTTTAATTAATTTTAAAAATTCCTTACTATCAAGATTCAATATACGTTTTGATAGATCAAAACTAAATCCTCCTCTAGCCAGAATACCCATGTCTTTCTTGTAAAATAATTCTCGATTTGGCTCAGGTCTTGAAGGGCCGATTCTTCTTCTTTTACAAAGTTTAATAGCTGAAACAAAGTCTGGTTCTATTTTGTCTTGCTTAATTTTATCTATACTATTTTTAACAAGTTCGCTTTCTATACCTTTGTTTCTGAGTGACTGATTTATCTTATTTAAAGAATAACCTCTTCTTAAAAACATTCTTGCTTTAGAATCTGAATATAGTTCGTCATTTATAAGTTTATTTTTTTCTAGATTTAGTACAATTTCATCAATAATAAGGGACACTTCTTTTTTGGATTGCGTTCCCTTAATTTTAGTTAAATATTTTTTTAATAAATAAACTTTTAACTGTTGTTTAGAAGGATTATACATTTCTAGATATCCGTAAGCCAAATCCTTAAGATTCGTTGTTAAGTCTTCAAAATCTTTTTTATTTAATGTGGGATTCATTTTACTAATATACTATATTATTTTAAATGATAAATAACATTGAGGCATATCTTACCCCTGAAAATATTTACCTTTTTGCAAATTGGGGTGTTTTGCCTTTTTGGTTAATGTTATTAACAATTCCAAGTCATAGTCTTACTAAATTTTTTGTTCACTCGATAGTAGCTCCACTAATTCTTGGTTTAGCGTATATTTTTATAACATATAAAATATATTTAAACGGAAATATATTTGATGGATTTAGTTTATATTTTAGTTTAGACAATCTTTATTCCTTATACTCTGAAGAGGAGTTTCTTGTTGTTTTTTGGCTTCACTTTCTTTCCATAAGTTTGTTTATTGGTTCATGGATAGCTCGAGATTCTCAAAGATACTTGGTTCCAAAAATTTTATCATCAATATCATTAATTTTAACTTACTTTGCTGGTCCTGTAGGTCTAACTTTTTATTGGTTTATTAGGATATTTTTTGCAAGAAAAATTGGATTTAATGATTAAACCTTTTGAATTTTATTTTGACTTTATAAGCCCATATTCATTTTTAGCGCATAAAAAAATAAAAAATTTAGAAAAAAAACAATCTATAAAAATCAAGTACAAACCTATTTTACTTGGTGGTTTACATAATCTCCATGGAATAAAAGCACCTGCTTTTATTCCTGCAAAAGCCAAGTTCATGATTAGAGACTGTAAATTATTAGCTGAAAAGAATAAAATAAGATTTAAGTTTAATTCTTATTTTCCAATCAAAACTCTAAGTTTAATGAGAGGTGTTTTGGTTTCAGAAGAAGATGAAATAGACGCGCTGTATATAGATAGAATTTTTGATTCTATTTGGGAAGATGGTCTTAATATGAATGATCAATCTATTATTGAAAAAATATTAAAGAATTCAGATATAAATCCAAAAACTTTTTTACTTCGTTGTTCAAGTCAAAATATTAAAAGTTTACTAAAAAAAAGAACAGATGAAGCTTATGACAAGGGTATATTTGGGGCACCTACCTTTGTTGTAAATAATAAAATTTTTTGGGGACAGGATAGGCTTGAATTTGCTGAGGCAGAAGCTTTAAAGTAATTATTTTTTTTCTTTAATAACGACTTCTAATCCACTTTTTTTGAGAGCACCAAAACCACCTTCTACGTGAGCAACGTTTTTAAAGCCCATTTCAATTAACGACTTAGTAGCTAGTGCAGAACGCAGTCCTAGGGCACAAAATAAAACTATGTTTTTTATTTCACTCATTTGCTTTTCTTTGTAATAAGAACTCTCAGGATCAAGCCAAAATTCAAGCATACCTCTAGGAATGTGAGCTGAACCCTTGATGGTTCCCTCTTTCCAAAGTTCTCTTATATCTCTTATATCTATTAAAGTAATTTCTTTTTTTTCTACAGAATTTTTAACTTCTTTGGCATTTAATGTTTTTATAGTTTTTTTTGCTTCTGCTACTAAAGTTTGAGATGATTTTATGCTCATAGTAATAAAGTATAAACTATTATATAAATAAAACCATAATGAAAAAAATAGATAGTATAGTTAAATCTAATTTTTTAAAAAAAATTTTTATTAAAATTTGTAGGATGGCTGGCTTTGAAATTATTGATCAAGCTAATTTTACTGCGCCAACATTAGAAAAAAATTTAAACGACACATTAAGTGTACCAGGTAAAAAATCTATAACCATTCCCTTAGGGCAATTGAAAGTTACTAAAAATATTAAAAATTTGAAAGTTATTCTAAGGACATGCACTTCAGAGTTAATTATGGATCAAAATAAAAAAAGGCTTTTTGATGATAATAAAAATCAGTACACATTTAGAACCTTGTTTTCTCTATTAAAATCTATTAATGAAGCGCAAAAAATATTTAACAATACAACCTTTGAAGTTATTGTAACCGATACCAATTCCAATGATAATGATGTGTCGAAGTTAAAAGATATTTTAAACAGTTCAAATATAAAAACAAAATTTACGACCGTAGATCTTAATAACTTCAAAAATATAACTAAACCAGGGTATTCAAATGCTAAATTTGCAAACATGGCCAATTTTTACAATTCTTTATTGTTGGCCAAAAATGAAGCTGATGATTTAGTTTATTTTGTTGAAGACGACTATATTCACAAAACAAATACTATCTCTGAAATGCTATTTGCATACGAGAAGTTTTACACTTTATTTAAAAATGATTTAATTTTACTACCTTCGGATTACCCTTATTTATATGCAAAAGACGATGCGACTAAAATTTATTTAGGTGAAAAAACTCACTGGAGATTGGTTGATGAAAGTTTAGTAACTTTTATGACCAGTAAGGATCTTGTTATAAAGAATTTTAATAAATTAGAAATCATGGGAAAAGAATGGGTTGACCCTTGGGAAAAGCCTTTACATGATATTTATAAAACAAACCCTTGTTTATCTCCTATTCCATCTTTAGCTATTCATTGTGCAAATATAAATTCTATCTTTGGTTTATCGCCTAATATTAATTGGAAAAAACTTTGGGATGAAAATAAAATTTAAAAAAAAGCCCAATTTCTCGGGCTTCTTTTTTTTGAGGAATATTTTTTAAAAATACTGTTTAATCTCTAATTGAATAAGCAGCTACTCCTATCTCCGCTTTATCAGTACCAAGCTTCTCTGCTGCCTTACTTATTCTTAGACCAGTAGTTTCTTTCATTGCTCTAAATACAGTATATGAAAACACAAAACTAAAAGTACAAATTGATACAACACCTAAGAACTGTGTTCCGAAAGAAGTATCTGCATTGGTAAATGGTACAACTAATGTTCCAAAGATACCTGCAAATAAGTGTACTGGGATCGCACCTACAACATCGTCTAATCTTAAATGTTCTAAGAGTTTAGTTCCGTAATACATTATCGCCGATCCAATAGAACCAATTAGCATTGCTATCATCGGAGTAGGTGTTAATGGTTCTGCTGTGATCGCAACTAAACCAGCTAGCGCACCATTTAACATCATTATGATATCAGTTTTGCCTCCAATTAAACGTGTAAGAACTGCTCCTGTCACTACACCTGCGGCTCCTGCAAGATGTGTATTAACAGCAATTTTAGCAATTGCATTCACATCATCAAATGTTCCCATGGCAAGTTGACTAAAGCCATTAAAACCAAACCAACCAAACCAAAGTAAAAAGGTCCCTAATGTTACTAGTGGAATACTCGATGCTGCAAATGGTATCATCGATTGTTTTTCACCTTTAGCACTGAATCTTCCTTCCCTTGCACCTAATACAATTACGCCAGCTAATGCTGCGGCACCGCCACAAGCATGCACTAAAGTAGAACCAGCAAAATCAGAAAAACCAGCAACTGATAACCAGCCACCTCCCCATTGCCAACCCATTGAAATTGGATAAATAAATCCTGCCATAATTGCTGCAAAGAAAAAGAATGGCCAAATTTTTATTCTTTCCGCAACTGCGCCAGACACAATAGATACCGTAGCACAAACAAACATGGTTTGATAAAACCAGTCTGAATAACCTGAATAACCAGTCTCTATGTTTGATTTGTCAGTCCATATTGAGAATGAACCTATAAATCCACCTTCTGGAATATCGTATGCTAAATTATATCCAACTAAGAAAAAAACTATTGAACCAATAGCAAATTTTCCAATATTTTTAGCTGCAATCGATGACACACTCTTCGTAGTTACTAGCCCGCTCTCAAGCATACAAAAACCTGCAGCCATGAAAGCTACTAAAACTGCTCCCAGATAAAATCCTAGTGAATTAAATATATACTGACCTTCTTGAGACATTGTTGTCTCTGCAGCACTTAGATTTGTTAATGATAGCAAACACAAAAAACTACTCAATATTAGAAAAAATATTTTTATCATCTAATTTCCTTTTTTTTTAATTGCCTGGTATTTAAATTTATTTTATTAGGTGATTTTTGACTAATAACATTTAAACATCTTAGGTATGCTATAAAAACATCGTTTACGGATATTGGGAGTGTATGTAAGAATTTAATAGCCCCCAAATAATTGGGAGCTATTAGGTAATAATGCTTATTTATTAAACATTTCTTTCAAGCTTTTAGCAGGTAAAAACTTAACTTTTTGAGAAGCGCCGATTTGAATTTGCTCACCGGTTCTTGGATTTCTGCCTACTCTAGCTTTCCTTTTTGCTACTTTATAAGTACCAAAACCAGCTATTTTTACTGACTCATCACTCTTAAGTTCATCAAGAATAATTGTAGTAATTGAATCAAAAGTTCTTTCCGCATCGGCCTTACTTTGGCCTAATGTGGACGAGATTTTTGCTACTAGTTGTTTTTTGTTCATATTTGATGCCCCTTTTTGTTATATTTTTTTAATTTGTATTATTATTGAGTAAAATCAACATTTTTATTAGTGTTTTCTCTATATATTAACACAATATATTGTAGGTTAAATAAGTGTTGAATCTATTGGTTTTTTTCAACCTAAAAAATGGCTTAAAATATACCTAAATCTTTTAAATCATTTATTGTAGTGAAAAACATCAGTGAAAAAAGCAAAAATAGACCGATTCGAAAAAAACCCTCTTGTGTTTTTTGTTTTAAAGGCCTTCCTAATAATTTCTCAAAAAGATAAAACATTAAATGCCCGCCATCCAGCATCGGAATTGGGAAGAGATTAATAAAACCTAAGCTTATAGAAATGTAAGCCATGATACTTAAAAAAGCTACAAAACCATATTGCGCTACTTGGCCAGTTATTTTTGCAATTTTAATAGGGCCGCCTAATTGTGTAGTATCTCCTTTGCCTTGAAGCATTGAAAATATAAAGTCTAAAGAAGTTTTAATTATAAACCAGGTATCTTTTATTGCATAGCCCACTGCGGTAGCAGGACCAAGCCTTTCTTTATTGAATTCGTTGTTCATAGGAGCAATTTTAATTCCAATAATTTTTTTATTTGCTTTGTTTCCTAAAGCATCTTTGTCTTGAATTCTTTTTGGTTTTACAGCTATTAATATTTCTAAGTTATCTCTATTTATTTTAATGTCTATTGTTTCACTAGTAGATGCGTTAATATAGGTTGATACGTCTAAAATACTAAGCACTTTATTTTTGTTTATAGATATTATTAGATCATTTTTTTTTATACCTGCGACATAAGCCGGACTGTCTATTTGAACTTCTTGTATGACAGCAGGTGTGAAATCTTTTCCTGCAAACATATAAATAAAAGAAAATATTATGATAGCTAATAAAAAATTAGCCAAAGGTCCAGCTACAACAATTAAAGATCGTTGGTATAGAGGTTTGGTTACAAAAAGTTTTTTTTGATCTATGGAGTTGTATTTTTTTAACAACTTTTCTTGTTCTTCTTGACTAAAAACATTTCTGTCTCCAAAAAATTTAACATACCCTCCCAAAGGTACTGCGCAAAATTTCCATCTTGTTCCTGATTTATCGTTAAAACCAAATAGTTCTTTTCCAAATCCAATTGAAAAATCTGTTACGCCCACACCATATTTTTTAGCAAAATAATAATGGCCGTATTCATGAATAAACACTACGACTGTAATTAAGACTAGAAAAGGTACTATAAAAGTTAAAATTTCCATTCACCCACCTTGCTAAAAATAAAATTTCTAAAAGCTGTTACTCTTGCAACACTTTTTAAGGATTCGGGATAAACAAAATGAGTCTCAGTTGGTTTGCCGTATTCATTTGGCAGTATCTTTGTTATATTTGGAATGTTGTGAGTTATGTAATCCGGTAAGGCTGCCAAGCCAACACCGCTCTGCACCGCTAGCAACAATCCATAAACACTGTTTACTTTCATGACTGGTTTTCTTTTTTTTCCGTCAGAGACACCAAGTTTTAAAGCCCAATCAGGATTAAAAACAGGTGACGGAGCTCCTCTACCATAAGTAATAAATTTATGTTTATTTAAATCTTTAATTGATTTTGGGTATCCATATTTTTCTAAATAATTATTGGATGCATAAATATGATAGTTAAAATTTACAAACTTTTTTTGAATATAGTTTAATTGCTTGGGTCTTCTCATCCAAATACCTATATCTGCTTGCCTCGTGCTTAGATCTAATTCTTTGTCATCAAAAATTAGTTCTACTTCAATATTTGGATTAAGTGCCATAAACTCTTGTATCCTGGGTGTTAACCAGGTGGTGCCAAAGCTCACTACAGTTGTAACTGTTAATTTTCCATTTAACTTATCCTTTTCACTATTGAGCGTTGCTTCAACATCTTTAAGTTTTGAAATAACTTCATGAGCTGTTTTAAACAGATACTCTCCATTATCAGTCAAAACTAGGCCTCTAGCATGTCTCTCGAATAGCTTTATTTTAAGCTCTGTTTCTAATGACTGTATTTGTCTACTGATAGCCGATTGACTTAAATTAAGTATGGTAGAAGCTTTAGTAAAACTGGATGCTTCAGCTACAGTATGAAAGATTTTTAATTTATCCCAGTCCATGATTATTAATTATAGTTTATTTATTTGGATTTACTATAGCTCTTCCAAAGAATTCACCTTTTAATAATTTTGGGTATGTTTGCAAAAGTTCACTAAAAGATAATTCTTTCGTAAAAGTTTTTAATTTTGAAAAATCAATTAGTTTAGTTGCTTCGTTCCAAATAAATTCTCTTCGTTTAATAGAAGAGCCTGAAGAGTCAATACCCCATAACTTTACACCTCTAATAATAAATGGCATGACAGTGGTGTTTATCTTTATTCCTCCGGCATTGCCACATGCAGCAACTATTCCACCAGGTTTAGTTTGGGCAAAAATTTTTGTTAAAGCGCTGCCACCGACTGTATCCACCACTCCATCCCACATACCTTTTTCTAGCAGTTTACTTTCACCTTCAAATTCTTTTCTATCAATAATATTTTTCGCACCTAAATTTTTTAAATAATCATTTTTATCTTTTTTACCTGTTACAGCATGAACGTTGTAACCCATTTTAGATAAAATCATTACAGCTATACTTCCAACTCCTCCTGTAGAACCTGTTACAAGAACATCTTTAATTTTTTCACCTAATAGGAGTTCTTCTTTTGCTTTAACCGCAAACGAGCATAGTAATGCAGTAAATCCTGCTGTCCCTAACATCATAGACTTGTGACTATCTAAATTTTTTGGCGTTTTAATCAGAAAATTAGAATCAACTTTTGCATACTGCGAGAAACCACCGAAGTAAGCTTCACCTACTCTAAAACCAGTTAAAATAACATTGTCATCTTTTTTAAATTTTTCATCTTCACTTTCAACAACTGTACCTGAAAAATCTATTCCTGGAACAAAAGGAAATTTCCTAACAATTCTTCCACCGTCTTTCAAAATCAAAGCATCTTTATAATTTAAACTTGAATAGTCTACTTTGACTAGTACGTTTCCATTTTTTAAGTCACTTGTGCTAATTTCTTTTATGTCGTGGGAAAATTTTTCATTAGAATTATCAATTACAACAGCTTTAAATTTATTTGTCATTTATTTTGTTATATATCTTAAATATCTATTTTGATGAGAAAGGTCATTTTTAAAAGATCCTAAAAAATAATTTGTAATAGTTGTAGCTTTTTCTTTTTTAATGCCGCGCATGGTCATGCACTGGTGAGCTGCGTCGATGGTCACGGCTACACCTTTGGCGTCTAATGATTTCATTATTGTTTTTGCTATTTGCATTGTCAATCTTTCTTGAGTTTGCAATCTTTTTGAAAAAACTTCTACAGTTCTTGCTAATTTACTTAATCCCACAACTTTATCTTTGGGTAAATAAGCAACATGCGCTACACCAATAATTGGTGCCATATGATGTTCGCAATGACTCTCTAAGGTAATATTTTTTTCAACAACCATATCGTCGTAACCTTCAACATCACCAAAAGTTTTAGCAAGTTCTTTTGTTGCATCTTGACTATAGCCTCTAAAATATTCCTTAAATGCTTTTACAACACGCTTAGGCGTGTCTTTTAAACCGTCTCTATTTGGATCTTCCCCAATCCATTTTAGTATAGTCGTAAAGGCTTCTTCAGCTTGATCGTCGGAAACTTCCTGATTTTTACCAGCTGTTTTATCTGTATCTTTAACTAGTTTCATATTATTTGACATTTTTATAGGACATAATCTATTAATGCAAATTGCTATTTTGTCTTTTTTTCACTATTTTACGCAGATGTTTAAAAAGAGAGAAAGTATTTTTGAAGTGGAAGAAGGAAATCTATTATCTCCCAAGTTTGATAAAGCTGGACTTATATCTGTAACTACAAGTGATTGTAATTCAGGCGAAGTTCTTATGCATGGATATATGAACAAAGAATCTCTAAAAAAAACAATCGAAACTAAAGAAGCACATTATTGGAGTAGATCTAGAAATACTCTTTGGCACAAAGGTAAAACAAGTGGTTTTGTTCAAAATGTGATTGAACTAAGAATTGATGACGATCAAGATGCTTTATGGATGTCAGTTGATATTGGAGATGGTGCCAGCTGTCATGTTGGGTACAAATCATGCTTTTATAGATCAGTTCCGTTGGGACCTATTAAAAATTCTGAGGAAGTTGAATTAGAATTTAAAGAAAGGAAAAAAAAGTTTGATCCCAAAAAAGTTTATAAAGGACAACCTAATCCTACTAAATTATAATGTTGAAAGTTTTAAGTCCATTTGGTCCAAAAATTGCTAAATTAAAGTTTTCAAATCGACTGATTAAAAAAATTAATCAAGAAGTTGAAAGAATAAATTCCAATAGTTTCTTAACAAATAAATTAGATTATTCTAAAAAACTAGTTGGACAAGTTAAACAGGAAATCTCACTACCAAAATCTTTTATTAAAAAAAATTTAGAGAAAATTATCTCTAAAAATATTAAAGAATTTATATATATAAGTTTAGGCAAAAAAGCAAAAAGAGTAAAAATTAAAAATTTTTGGGTGGTTAGACAGTTTTCAAATGAATATAACCCTATACATTTTCATGATGGTCACATTTCGGGTGTAGGGTATTTAAAGGTGCCTGAATTTTTAATTTCAAAAAAAAGAAATTTAAAAACAAATGGAACTATTGATTTTATAAATGGAAGTAGAATATTTTTAAGTGAAAGTATTCACAATCACTCGCCTAAAGTAGGTGATGTACTATTATTCCCAAATTATTTAATGCATACTGTTTATCCATTTTCCCAAAAAGGTGAGAGACGCTCCTTCTCTTTTAATGTAGAAATTGATAAAAACATTGCGAATATTTTTTCAAAATGAATAATCAAGTTCAAAAAAATGTTTTTGGAGAAGCTTTAGAGCCATGCTCCAATGAACCACTAACAGGATGGATGAGAGATGGTTGTTGTAATACAAATAAAAATGATCGAGGTCTACATACCGTTTGCGCGAAGGTAAATGATAGATTTTTAGAATGGTCAAAAAAAGTTGGAAATGATTTAATCACACCACGACCTGAATATGGTTTTCCTGGACTTAGGGATGGTGATAGCTGGTGTCTTTGTGCAACTTGGTACGCTAGAGCTTTAGAGGAAAATGCAGCTTGCTCAATTTATTTAAAGAAAACTAATATTAAAACTTTAGAATTAATACCAATAAAAGAACTTAAAAGATTTGCTTTAGATATATCTTAGTAAATTTTTGTTCCTCTTGTCTTAATAATTAATTCTAAATCTTGGTATTCATCACAGTCACAATTTTTCAAGACCGCTAATCGTTCTTTTGCTTTATCTATTCTATTCGTTTGAACATAAAGTTCGCCCAAATATTCGTTAATACCGTTGTGCTTAGGATCTAGATTTAAGCCTTTTAAATAAAAATCTTCTGCTTCTTTGAAGTTACCAATTTTTCTAGATGTAAAGCCCATATAATTAAGTACATCTGGATTTTTATTGTCAGATTTATATGCCTTATTTAAATTTTCAAAAGCTCTTGAGTAAAGTTTTTTTGCTTTTTCAGGTTTATCCTTTTTTTCAAGTTTACCAGCTCGTTTTACTAATTTTATTGCGTCATCATAATAGGAATCTTCTGAACTTGATTCTCCACCGCCACCGGCAGCATGGGCTAGTTGTGAGAGTAGGCAGAAAAAAACTATGTGAATAAATCTTTTAATCATTACGTTAAAGATGATCTGCCTCCGTCAACTCCCAATATTTGTCCTGTTATCCATGAGCTATTTTCACTTAATAAAAAATTGGCAACTGCGGAAGAGTCACTTCCTTCACCTAATCTTTTTAAGGGGTGCATTTTAGCAATTCCTTCAGCAATCTTTTCGTTTTTTAATAAAAAATTAGAAATTTTTGATTTAGTTAAACTTGGAGCTATACAATTCACTCTAATATTTGGTGCAAATTCTGCAGCCAATGATACTGTCAGCCCCTCAACCGCACCTTTGGCTGAAGCAACAATTGAATGGTTAGCAAACCCTCTTTTTACAGCAACGGTAGAAAATAAAACTATTGATCCTTTATTTTGTTTTAAATTGTCAGAAGTATTTTTAATTATTTCTGTTGCTGAAATTAAATTCAAATTGAAAGATTGCATAAAATCATTTTTCTTAGTTAACTTAAGTGGTTTTAAATCTATTGAACCTACGCAATAAGCTAAGCCATTAAGAGACGTATCGGCTAAATCTTTCAGAATTTTATCTGAAAAATTTTCCTCTAAAACATCACAAGTAGTGTAAGAAGCATTTAGTTCAGATGCAAGTGCTGATAAACCAACTTCATCTCTACCTACTAAATGTACCTCTCCACCGTCATCTACTATTTTCTTTGCCAAAGATGAGCCAATTGAACCAGTTGCTCCTAAAATAAGCTTTTTCATACAATACTATTTATCATTATTGGTGAAAATATACAGACTAATAATGACGCGTGTCTTTTTCCTTAAAATTATATACTTTATAGAATAATGAAGCTTTTTATAATTCTTGGGAATCAGTTATTTAATCCCCTGTATTTGAATAAATACAAAGATCATACTTTTTTTATGGCAGAAGATCATGGTTTATGCACCTACGTGAGGCACCATAAATTAAAAATTCTTCTCTTCTTATCATCAATGAGATCGTTTAGAGATGAATTAAAATCAAAAAAATTTAATGTAATTTATAAAGTCGCGGATAAAGATTTTAAAATTCCTTATGAGAAAAAGTTAGAAAAAATTATTAAAGAAAAAAAAGTAAAAGAAGTAAGTTTTTTTGAAATTGAAGACAAATTTTTTGAAAAGAAGATATTTAATAATCTTAAAAAAAATTCTTGCAAGATAAATCAAATAATATCTCCGATGTTTTTAACGAATAGAAATGAATTCAAAGCTTATCTATCTAAAAACAAAAGACCGTTCATGGCCAATTTCTACAAAATAGTAAGATTTAAATTAAATATTTTAATGAATAATGATGGCACGCCAAAAGGAAAAAAATGGAGCTTTGATGAGGAGAATAGAAAAAAATTACCAAAAGATATAATCATTCCAAAAATTTCAAAGATTAAAGAAACAAAAGAAACGGTTAAACTTAAAAAATTTATAGATAATACTTTTACTAATCACCCTGGAAAAACAGAAAATTTTTGGTTTCCAACAACTCGTCAAGATGCACAAAAATGGCTAGATCAATTTTTAAAAGAAAGATTGAAATTATTTGGAGATTATGAAGATTCTGTTACCGAAAAATCAAATACAGTTTTTCATAGTGCGCTAAGTCCTTTAATTAATATCGGCTTAATTACTCCAAAAGAAATAATCGAGAAACTTAAAAAATTTGAAAGTAAAATACCAATTAATTCTTATGAGGGCTATGTAAGACAGGTGATTGGATGGCGAGAATTTATGAGAGGAATTTATCAAAATTTTGATGAGCGATTAGAATCAACAAATTTTTTTAATCATAATAAAAAAATGAAAAATAATTGGTATGAAGGAAACACAGGTTTGCCACCGTTAGATCATGCAATTGCTAACGCTGCAAATTATGGATGGTCACATCATATAGAGCGTCTAATGATATTAGCTAATGTAATGAATCTATGCGAGATAAACCCAAAACAAGTTTACAAGTGGTTCATGGAAATGTTTGTTGACTCATCTGACTGGGTAATGTCACCCAACGTTTATGGCATGGGGTTATTTAGTGATGGAGGAATATTTGCAACCAAACCTTACATATGTGGATCAAGTTACGTTTTAAGAATGATGCATTTTAAAAAAGGCCCTTGGTGTGATGTTATGGATGGACTTTACTGGAGGTTTATAGATAAAAATAAAAAATTTTTTTTAAAAAATCCTAGACTTGCAATGATGGTAAGAGTTTCAGAAAAAATGAATAAAGAAAGAAAATCTAGAATACTAAAAGCTGCAAATGACTTTATTAGAGAAAATACAATTTAAATGAAAAATAAAGTTTTTTTTAATAATTCATGTAATATCTGTAGAGCTGAAATTAATCACTACAAAAAATATTCTAACGAAAATATTGAGTGGGTTGATATAACAGATAATAAAGAGGCTCAACAAGTAACTTCAAAATCATATAGACAACTTCTAAGGAGAATGCATATAATAAAAGATGGCAAACTAATTGAAGGTGCAGAAGTATTTTTGATTATATGGAAAAATATTCCTAAATATAATTTTTTATATAAAATATTTAATAATAAACCTTTGTTTTTTTTATTAAAAATATTTTATGAATTAGCAGCATATTTTTTATATTTAAAAAATAAACACCTTCTTAAAAAATGAAGAAAAAAGATTTGCCCAAAAAGATATGCTTAACTTGTAAGCGTTTGTTTACTTGGCGAAAAAAATGGAAACTCAATTGGTCAAAAGTAAAATATTGCTCAAAAAAATGCTCTAATAATAAAATTAGTTAAATTTAAATTTATTTAATATTTTTGGTATATTTAATTTGAAATTAAAATATCCTTTGGTTGAAAATTGCCAGCAAAATTTATCTTCATTTCTTACTATGTAATTGATTGTTAAGTTATTTTTTTTAATTATTCTTTTTAAAAAAGACATATTTTCCCCAACACAAGGGTAAATAACATCAAATTTTTTTATATTATTTGATAGTTCAGCAAATCTATTTCCATCTATAAACTCAATATTCATATTAGAGTTTTTAATTTGGTTTTTAATTAAAGTTTTTTTATATTCTAGTACTTTATTGCTTAATATTACCTGGCGTTCTTTATTGGAGAGTAAAATACAATAAATCTTATTATATTTATCTATACTAAAATATTTATAGTTAGTTTCGTTATCAAAAAATATTAAATTGTCTAATTTTTTTTCGTTTTCATTAATTTCAAAAGGTGAAATATTATATTCTCTTTGATCAATGATTGGCTGTGGATTCTTATTGAGACTCAAATCTTCATATTTGTTGTTAGTAAACTTACTTATATTCCAATTTTGAGCGATATAATTTTTTCCTTTAGTCTGAATTCCAGCCACCCATTTCCAACTCAAAGTGTTAGAAGCTGCGTCTCCATCGTATAGCTCTCTTAAAAAAAATTCCGCTCCCTTTTGCCACGGTAATTTTAATGTAAAAATCCAGATACTAGCAAACCACATGCGCGTATGATTGTGCAAATAATTGTTGTCTTTAAGTTCTTTTACCCACTCATTAAAACAACTTATGCTGGTTTCGCCATTAATAGCGTGTTCATATTCATTAGAGTTATCAATGTTTTTTAAATCTTCTATAAAATCTGCCCAAACCTTTGGTCTCAACTCCAACCATCCTTTCCAGTAAACTCTCCAAAATATTTCCTGAATATATTTTTCAACTTTTGGATAAGGGTACTTGTTTAAAACCTTTTTAGATATTTCAAACTCATCAAGGAGTCTATGAGAAATATATGGAGATAAACATGAAACATTTTTTCGCTCATTTGGACCGAAGTCGTAATTTCTTTTTGAGGAATAGTTAATAATACCATTATTTATAAAATTTTCTAAAGAAGACACAGCTTCTTCTCTAGTGGTGCAAAAGTTCACTATTAATCCTCTTCTCTCCATCCATCTATAAATAATTTCCAACAAGCAAAAGTTACACAAGGAATACCAACACAAAAGCCCAGTAGTATTCCATTTTCTTTGCCAAGAAAAATAGATCCATAGTGCGTGGCGCCTATGGGTATAACGCAAAGAATAAATACAATTATAATCATTCTGATTAAATACGGTGGTTTTTTCATTAAATTGTATTCCCTTGGTCAACGGGTATAGAAACCGCTGATGTAAACCAGCAATTATTACATTTATTATCGCTGCCTTTTTTTACATGCCATTCATAAAAAAAAAGCTCTTTATCATCGGTCAATATCTCAACTTTGTAAATATTCTTTTTTTCAGAATTCATAATTAAATTTATTTTATGTGAATTATGATTTAATAAAATTTTGTATTGTTCGCCATAAAGCATGGCTCTAAATCTAGCATAGGGTCCAGTGAAATTTTTATTTTCGGGGTGAGCAAAAAGCCAAACTTGTTTTATACCCATATCTTTTTTAGATGTGCCATTGTTTTTTAAAGCGTTTAATTGAATCTTAACAACATCATATGGTGTAAAGCTTTGTTTCGGGTTTATAATTTCAGCATTAGAGTGATTTACGTAAATTATAAAAAATAATGTAAAAAATAATTTTTTTAGTTCCATATTTTTTCTAATACCTCTTCTCTTTGACAGGCTTTTTTATATGCCAAATATTTCAGAAAATTTTTTTGATAGTAATCCTGATGATAGTCTTCAGCTTCATAAAATTTTTCAAATTTCCAAACTAAAGTAACTACTTTTAAATTAAATTTTTTTTCTATTTGTTTTAAAGATTTATTAATAATATTTTTTTGATTTTTATTTTTATAAAAAATAACAGATCTATAACTTTTACCTTTATCGCAAAATTGACCAAATTGATCAAATGGATCTATATTCTTCCAATATATAGTTAATAAATCTTTATACTGAATAATCTTAGGATCATATATAATTTCAATAACCTCTACATGTCCAGTATCTTTATAGATAACATCTTTATAGGTAGGGTTGTCTAAATGCCCTCCAGAATACCCAGAGATTGATTTAATGACTCCATTAACTTTATCAAATGACTCTTCCATGCACCAAAAACAACCTCCAGCAAAATAAACTTTTTCATATTTTTCTGCAAACAAATTAGTGGGCATAAAAATAATCGTGATAAATAATATAATCTTTTTCATAATTTAATATGATATATTATAAATAATGAAAAATAATAGCTTTATTGTCATAGAGGGAATTCATAAAGATCCCAATAAAATAGATACAATTGAAAAATCAACAAAAAAGGAATACGGACCATTTACCTTGCTAAAAGCAAATAATTTTGCTCAAAGTCTAATTCAAAAAAATGTAGATAATTTTTATCACAGAGCATGGGTTGTAGAAGGTGGTAATGAAATTAATAATATTTGTGAAGAATGTAAAAAAGAAGACACGAGTGTTAAGCAAAACTTAATGATGCATAGCTATAAAATATGTAATAGTTGCAATATTTCTAAATCCATATTTCCTATTTAAAAACTCTTAAAGAGTATTAGCACTAAAAATAAAAAGAACGCTTGAAATAGCCAGGCTACAGTCACAACACCAAAAGCTTTCCACATACTTTCGTAGTCTAAAGCAGATTTTACTGCAACCACCATGCAAGCTAACATCCAGAATGCAGAACCTATAAAGGTAACGGTCATCAACTCTGGAGTAACTCCAAATATTCTTATTAAACCTGGTGCGCTTGAAAAACCAATAGTTCTTAAAAGTTCACCGTGATTACTTTTTGTTTTTACACCGCCAAACAATTTAACACCTACAAAATAAATAACATATGCCCAAACATACCAGCTTAGTAACGACATTGCAGGAGCTAATAAAAAATTAGACATACCCATTTGTAGTGCTCCAACGCCAGCAGCTAAACTGGATAACACTACAACTATACCTGCTTGAACCGTTGCTGTTTTATCTTTTTCTACCTCTTCATAAAGATCGATATCTATTTTTATTGCTCTAAAAATTCGATTGATAAATAAATTAAGCATATTATTTTTTAGTAAATGGTTTTAATAACTTTAATATTTTATTATGAAGTATTCTATTAGAAGTTGCTAGTATATTTCCTCCGTTTTCTGCCGACTCATTTTTCCAGTTAGATACAATTGCGCCTGCATTATTAATAATGGGAATCAAAGGTGAAATATCATAAGGTTTTAGATTGGCCTCAATTACAGCGTCAACTCTTCCTTCAGCTAATAAGCAGTAGTTTAAAGCATCAAAACCACCCAATCTAAAAGACCAGCCAAATTTTTTAATTAAACTGCGCTGCTTTTCACAAGTAAGAGTTCCATGAAAGTTTCCGATAATTTTAATTTTTTTTAAATTATTTTTATTTGAAGATTTTAAAATAAATTTTTTTTTATTTTTAAATAAATAAGATTTTTTCTGATCGTTAATATAATATTTGTTTAGCTCTGGGAAATTAGCTAAACCAAGGAGAGATTTTTCTTTATACGATAAGCTTATTAAATTAGACCAAGTAGGTGCACCAATTACAAATGCTCTTGTCCCGTCTATTGGATCTATTGACCATTTATAATCGTTTAGAGTAAATTTATCTTCAAACTCCTCACCAACAATTGAGTCTTTAGGAAATTTTTTATTAATAAAAGACCTAATGTACTTTTCAAATGCCTTGTCAAAATTTGTTACTGGATCAAAATCTTTCTTAGATTTTGATTTGTTATTTACCGTGATGTTTCCCTTGAATTTTTTAATATAAAATGAATCAAGTTTTGCTGGTAGATTTTTAATAAAGTTAAAAGGTTTATTATAATTCATTAGTGTATATAACTTAATTAACAATAAAATATATATGAAAATATCTAAAAAATTAGAACCAATAGTAGCGGGTTTATCTTCTTCAATAATTATTGGTGTTCTAGCTTTTTTAAGCTTCGAAACATCCACAGGTTTTTGGCTAATGTTTTCATTTGGATCATCTACATTAATTGTACTAATTTTTTACGAAAGTGAATTTGCTCAACCTGGCAATATTTTTTTTGGACATGTCTTGGGTATTGTGATTGGCATAATTTTCAATGAATTTTTAGGCATGTCATTTATTACACTTGGTCTCTCGGTCGGAACAACTGTAATGTTAATGATGTATTTAAAAGTAATACATCCACCTGCAGCAGCTAATCCATTAATTGCTTTGTTTGCAGATGTTTCACTTGAATATATTTTTTTTCCTGTAATGGTTGGTTCGGTAGTAATAATTATTTTATCTATAATTATAAACAAGTATATTTTAAAAAGAAAATATCCGTATAAATGGCTTTAATTTAGAAAAAAAATCGAACTATTAAGTATCAGAGCATAGCTTGACCATAAAAAATAAGGTGTCATTAAACAGAAGCTCATTTTATCTCTTCTTAAATAATTTTTCATAAGAAAAATAATAAACATTAAAATTACAATTAAATTAATTAAAGCTAAGCCAATTTGATGAAAGCCAAAAAAAACAACGCTCCAAGTTCCATTAAAAAATAAATGAAAGAAATATATTTTTAGTATTTTGAGATCAAATGAATTGATCCAAATTTTCCAAATTGCAATTGACATCATAATATATAATGCTGTCCAGATAGGTGCGAATACCCAGCTGGGTGGATTAAAACTAGGTAAAATAATCTCAGAATACCAAGGTTCTTTGAATGTAGCAGTGGTAAAACCTCCGATAGCCGATGCAGTAAAGGTAATTAAAAGTATTAAGGATAAAGATAAATATTTATTTTTTGTCATATTTTAAGATATAACTAATTTATGATAAAAAATCAGAAAAAAATTTGGATCACAGGGGCAAGTAGTGGGATAGGTAAAGCCTTGGCTGAAAAATTTGCGTCAGAAGGTTGGAAAGTTGCCGTATCAGCCAGAAGAAAAGAAGTCTTAGATAAGATGTCTACTAATAAAAATATCTCTTCGTATCCACTGGATATAACTAATCAAGATCAAATAAAAAATATCTTTAAAAATATTATTAATGATTTTGGCAATCTTGATTTATGTGTTTTTTCTAGCGGAACATATGACCCTAAATTGGAACAAGAAATAAATATTAAACAAAACAAATTTGTCATGGAAACAAATTTTTTTGGTGTATTATACTGTATTAATTCTGTAGAAAAATATTTTAAAGAAAAAAAAGATGGACATATTTCAATAGTTTCTTCTGTGGCCGCTTATAGAGGCTTGCCTAATTCAAGTGGTTATGGACCCTCTAAAGCAGCTCTAACTAATTTAACTGAAAGTTTGTATTTTGACTTTAAAAAACACAATGTAAGAATTTCACTTGTTTCCCCGGGTTTTATAAAAACACCTTTGACTGATAAAAATGAATTTCCAATGCCATTTATTAAATCGCCACAATTTGCAGCAGAAAAAATGTTTATTGGATTAACTAAAGGCAAACAATTTGAAATTCACTTTCCGAAAGCACTTACATTACTTTTAAAAATTTTAAGAATTCTACCTTATAAATTGTATTTATTTTTAATTGATAGATTTGTCAAACGTTAAAACTTTGCCTTAAATTTTATATAAAAAATATCCTTTGCATCTATAGAATCAGAAAAAGCTGACTTATTTACTTTGTTAACAAAACTTGTAGTGTTGGGTGAAAGAACCCAATTATTAAATTTAAGTCCAAGAGATTTTGTTGTTTTTTTATTAGTATTAAAAGTTTCTAATGGAATATTTTTAATACTTCCTCCAAAAGTAATGCGATAAAATGGCTCCTCTGCAGATAAAGAGAACATTGGTATAAATATAATTATTAGAAGTATTTTTTTCACAAAAAAACTATATAAGTTTTAAGTAACTAAAATACGGTATATTTTGCTGTATTAGCTTTTTACAAACATTACTGTTAACTCAGCTACTTTAATGCCAAATTTAGTCATAGTAGCTCTATTAATGGCAACGCGATCGTCTTGCATAAAAATCCAGTCATCAAAAGTAATTTTGATATTCTTACCTTTCATCGGAACTAATAAGACATATTCAAACTTGAAAGCTGGTCCATATGAAAAGCCTTTTGCGATACCAACAACATCCGATGCCGTACCTTCATAATGGTGTTTGTCAATTTTATTAATAGTCCATTGGCGAGTTTGCTTTTCTCCATCGCTCCAATTAAAAATTTCATCTAAAATTAGTTGAGAGCCATTCCATTTTCCATTGAGGTCAGCTTTAAATTGTCTAGTTACTTTACCCGATCTATTTTGTAATACTCCCCAAGCCTTAACATTTCCTGACAAGTAATCTTCAATAATTAAACGTGGTTTTTGATCTTTAAAATCTGTTGGTTTCATTGTATTTGCACATCCTGTTAGAGTGAATAATAATATTAATCCAAGTATTTTTTTCATGATGCTTGTTTATTAGACATGGAGAATTGAATCAAGTTAATGTTTTTAGATTTAAATCCTGCCTCACAATAAGACAAATAAAACTCCCACATTCTCTTAAATGTACTGTCAAATCCTAATGGTGCTATATTATTCCATGAGTTAAGAAAATTTTTTCTCCAAATAGCCAGGGTCTTTGCATAATCATCAGAGTATGAATTAATTTTTAAAAGATTAAGATTGTTTTTTTTAATCAACTTTTCCATAAAACTTATAGAAGGTAAAAATCCGCCTGGAAAAATATACTTTTGAATAAAATCTTCACCGCTTTTATATCTATCAAATAAATCATCTCTAATGGTTATGCCTTGTAAAGCAGAAGTGCCGTTTTCTTTGAGTGAATTTTTAATTGTTTTAAAATATTTATCTAAATAATTTTCACCAACCGCCTCTATCATTTCTATTGAGGCAATATTATCATATTTTTCTTTTAAATCTCTATAATCTAAAAACATAACGTTAACTTTATTATTTAGACCAGAATTAAAAATACGTTTTTTTGTAAACTCAAATTGCTTTTTTGATATTGTGATACAATCAATAGAAACATCATGTTTCTTTGCTAAATATTCAGAAAACCCTCCCCAACCACAACCAATTTCTAAAACTTTATTGCCGTTTTTAATATTTAAAAGATCAATGAGTTTCTGATATTTATTTTTTTGGGCTGTTTCTAAGTCGTAGTTCTGTTGTTCGTATATTGCGCTAGAATATGTGAGAGTTTTATCTAACCATTGAGAGAAAAATTCATTACCTAAATCATAATGTTTTGAAATATATTTCAAACTTTTTGATTTAGTATTTGAGGCAAACATTTTTTTTAAAATATTTTTAACTTTTTGTATTTTTAAACTTCCTGAGAAAGAATAAATTACTTTTATATTCCGAGCTGTTAGTTCAATTAAGTCAGTAAGATTGGAGGTGTAAAAATCTTTACTCATATGCGCCTCTCCAAGAGCAGAGCCTCCACCTGATATAATATTTAAAAAAAAGTTAGGGTTATTAATTTTAATATCTGCTGAAAGTGAGCTTTCTAAATTTCCGAAGTGAAAAACTTTTCCATCATAATTCACAAGTTTAATGTTTCCATTGTCTATATTTTTTAGCTTATTTAGAACAAACTTTTCTGCAATTTTCATAAGGCTCATCAATATTCCTCGTAACTTAAATTATTTAAAATTTTATTTTTTCTTTTTCTATATATGGCTCCTTTTTTCCATAATAGTAATGCTTCAAAATGTATCGAACCTATTATTTTTATTGTCATCAAGGGGTATTTAAAAAAATTAAGCACTAGTTGTTTAAGTGAGAATTCTTTTCTATCACCCGATTGTGTCGCTGTTAGTATTACTCCTTTTTCATCAGTTTGTTTAATAAATATCGATAATTTTTCTCCTGGGTTTAATAATTTAAAATTATAATAGGTGTCCATGTCCATAAGTGGCGAAACATAAAATTTTTTTTTACATTTTTGTTCTATTTTTTCATTATTCTTAATCTTAAAAATATAAGTATGTTGCTCGTTAAAAGTATTCTTTACCTCATAAAATATAGCTTTTAACTTACTGTTTTCATAACAATAAAAAATACTTAATGGATTAAAAACATAGCCAAAGACTCTGGGATAACAAAGTAACTTTATCTTTGTAATATTTTGATTAATCTTAAATTTCTTTAGATTATCTAAAACCCATTTTTTAAGAGAATTTCCATCTCTTGCTCCGTGGTCGTTGTTATAAAAGCTAAAAATATTAAATTTATTAAAAGAAAAAATGCTTACAGTTTTGTCTAATTTTTCTATCTCGTCTAGATCGAGAAATAAAGAAAAAGTTTTATAATTAAAAGAGTGCTTAATTGGTTTAAATCTATAATGAGTAACAATGCCATTGTAAATGCAGGAATTCATTAATTTTTAAAGTTTTTCATAAGTTCAATTGATGACCTTAAGCCATCCTCATGAAAACCGTAACCAAAATAACTTCCACAAAACCATGTTCTTTTTTTTCCCTGAAGTGTGTATAGATTTTTTTGTAGCGTTACATTTTCAGTATTAAAATAAGGATGGGTGAAATTTATTTTTTTTATCACTTTGTCATTCATAATCTCTTCAATAGGATTAAGGGTTAAAAAATAATTTTTACTCGTGTTTAGGTTTTGCAATTTGTTCAACCAGTAAGTTATGCATGTTTTACCCTCCTTATTTATTGAGTTCCAACTAGACCAGGCTTTTTTTCTTAATGGCATAAGACTTTCATCAGTATGTAAAAAAGCGGTATTCGATACATAGGTAAACTTAGTTAAAATATTTTTTTCTTCTTGAGTTGGGTTTTCAAGCATATTTAAACTCTGATCAGCGTGTGAGGCCAAAACAACATGATCATAATCGAAATATTCATTTCCTATTAAAATTCTAACATTGTCATTGCTTCTATTAATATTTTTTACTCTATAGTTCTTGTAAATTTCGCCACTTATTTTTTCTGTAATTTTTTTTACATAAGCTCTGCTTCTATTTGTGACAGTATACCATTGAGGTCTATTCTTAAGTCGAAACAATCCATGATTAATAAAGAAATTTAAAAAAAGATTTAACGGCATTTTTTTGGCATTGGAAAAAGGCATAGACCAAATTGCAGCTACCATCGGAATGATATGATATTCAATAAAATATTTTGATAAATTAGATTTTTCTAAATAACTACCTAATGTTTCATTTTTTAAATCTTGATCAAGTAAAGTCGGCGCAAGTTTATAAAATGAAATAATTTCTCTTATCATTTTTAAAAATTTAAAATTAAATATATTCATCTTATTAGCAAAAATACCACCCAAACCTTTTCCGCCATACTCTACATTACTATCTTTTATAGAAACAGAAAACGTCATATCACTTTTTTCAAAAGGCACGTTTAATTCATTAAAAAATTTAATTAAATTTGGATATGTTAATTCGTTAAACACAATAAAACCGAGGTCTACCGATATAGTCTTATCTTTATCTTTGATATCGAAAGTATACGAATGTCCTCCGATGTGATTATTTTGTTCGAACAAGTCTACCTTGTATTTCTTTGACAGAAAATATGCTGCTGATAATCCTGATATCCCTGAACCAATAACTGCTATTTTCATTAATAAAATTATGCTGCCTCATCCTTATACTCATCCATAGAAGGACAGGAACAAACAAGATTTCGGTCACCAAAAACATTGTCGACTCTAGCTACTGGCGCCCAATACTTGTTGTGCTTTACATATTCATTGGGAAAGGCAGCTTCTTCTCTTGTATACTTATGTTTCCATTCATTGGAAGCTAATTCTAAATATGTATGAGGGGAATTTTTTAAGGGATTATCTATTTTGTCAAATTTACCTGAGACGACCAAATTAATTTCTTTTTTAATTTTAAGTAATGCATTGCAAAATTTATCAATTTCTTCTAAATTTTCACTTTCAGTTGGCTCTATCATAATTGTCCCTGCAACAGGCCAAGACATTGTTGGGGCGTGATAACCAAAATCTATTAATCTTTTTGCTACATCTTCCTCAGATATTCCTGAACTAGCTTTGATAGGTCTTATATCAATTATACATTCGTGCGCTACATTTCCGTTTTTTCCAGTATATAAAACTTTGTAATCTTTAGATAATTTTTTAGAAATATAATTTGCACTTAATATTGAAACTTGAGAAGCTTTCTTTAATCCTTCAGCTCCCATCATTTTAATGTACATCCACGATATTGGTAAAATACTTGAGCTTCCCCAAGGAGCCGCTGAAACAGCACCCATTCCGTTTGTAGAACCAGATTCTCTTATAACACTATGTGTGGGTAAGAAATCTGCTAGATGCTTAGCGCAAGCTATAGGTCCCATTCCTGGTCCTCCTCCACCATGAGGAATACAAAAGGTTTTATGTAAATTTATATGACAAACATCTGGACCAAACTTACCTGGTTTAGCTACACCAACAAGAGCATTCAAATTTGCACCATCCATGTAAACTTGACCGCCAGCTTTATGTATAATTTCACAAATTTCAATTATTTTTTCTTCAAAAACACCATGTGTTGACGGATACGTCACCATTAAAGCAGCAAGATCTTTTGAATGTTTGTTTGCTTTATTCATTAAGTCTTCAATATCCACGTTCCCATCCTCGTCACAATTCACAACAACAACTTTCATACCACACATTTGGGCGCTTGCTGGGTTAGTTCCATGAGCTGATTCTGGAATTAAACAAACATTTCTATTACCTTGTTTGTTATTTTTATGAAATTTTCTAATTGTCATTAGTCCAGCATATTCTCCTTGCGCGCCAGAGTTTGGTTGTAAAGATACAGCATCAAAACCCGTAATTTCTTTTAAGTCATTAATTAAATCATTAAATAGTATTTTATATCCTTCCATTTGTTCAGTGGGCACAAAGGGGTGTGGTAAAGAAAATTCTTTCCAGGTTATAGGGATTAGCTCAGAAGTCGCATTAAGTTTCATGGTACATGAGCCTAAAGCAGTCATAGATCTATTTAAAGCAATATCACAATCTTCTAATTTTTTTAGATATCTCAACATTTCTGTTTCAGAGTGGTATTTATTAAACACGGGATGAGTTAAATATTTTGAAGTTCTTAAAAGATGTTTTGGTAAGTTTGTTAAATTTACTTTGGCATCTTGAGAAATAATTTTAGACACGCCAAAAATTTTTAATAAAATATTAACATCATTAAGTTTTTTTGCTTCATCAAAAGCAACTGATAAAGTTTCGTTATCAACTTTTCTTAAATTAATACTCTCTTTTTGAGCATTTTTGTAAATTTCATCAGTCTTGGTTTTTGTTTTAATAGTTACTGTATCAAAAAAATGTCTGCTTAATAGTTCAAAACCGCTTTTTTCTATCTCATCTGAAAATAATTTAGCTAAACTAGAAGTTCTATTTGCTATTTTAAGAATTCCCTCTGGACCATGATAAATTGCAAAAGCAGCAGAAATAATTGCTAATAAAGCTTGAGCTGTACAAATATTACTTGTAGCTTTATCTCTTCTTATATGCTGTTCCCTCGTTTGTAATGAAAGTCGATAGGCTTTTTTTCCATGCCTATCTACAGAGACACCTATTATTCTTCCTGGCATTGACCTTTTAAATTCTTCTTTAGTTGCAAAAAAGGCTGCATGCGGACCTCCGTAACCCATTGGAATACCAAAACGTTGTGCGCTTCCGACTGCAATATCAGCTCCTAATTCTGCAGGAGTCTTTAATCTAGTAAGCGCCAATAGATCGCAAACTAAAATAGCTTTTCCGTTTTTTTTATGAATTTGACTAATGCTTTCACCAGGGTCTTGGATGTCTCCTAGTGTTCCAGGATAAGATAGAATCCCACAGATAATATCACCGCTTATTTTAGCTAGATCATTTTGCTCATTTCCTATTATTAACTCTAAACCAAACGGCTCTGTCCTTGTTTTAATTAAGTCTATTGTTTGTGGATTACAAGATTTAGAAATAAATATTTTTTTGGAATCAGTCTTGTCTAAACGCTGGCTTAAACCCACGGCCTCTGCGGCGGCTGTTGCTTCGTCTAGTAATGAGGCGTTAGCGATATCCATGCCAGTTAAATCAATAATTAATTGTTGGAAATTTAAAAGCATTTCTAGCCGACCTTGGGCTACTTCTGGTTGATAAGGTGTATAAGATGTATACCACCCAGGGTTCTCTAGGATATTTCTTAAAATAACATTAGGTGTAAAAGAGTTATAATATCCCATTCCTATAAAATTTCTAAATATCTTATTCTTTTTTGAAATCGACTTTAATTTTTTTAAAGCATCATTTTCTGAAAGTGGTTTATCTATTTTGAGCTCATCTTTAAGTAATATTTTTTCAGGCACTGTATTTTTTAACAAATCGTCTAATGAGCTATAACCCACATCTTTGAGCATTTTTTTTTGTTCATGCTTGGAAGGACCTATGTGTCGATATATAAATTCTTTATAATTGTTGTCTATCATTTAACTTGGGTTCTCCGCTACAAATTTATCATACTCTGTTACTGACATAAGTTCGTCTAACTCTGTTTTATCTTTTATTTTAATTTTAAAAAACCAACTTTCTCCTTCAGGATCTGAATTCACATTTCCTGGAGCATCAACTATTGATTTATTTCCCACCGTTACTTCCCCAGAGATAGGAGAATAAACATCACTCGCTGCCTTAGTTGACTCTACTACTGCTGCTTGACTATCTTTATTTATTAATTTTCCAGACTCAGGGACTTCTACAAAAACAATATCACCTAACATTTCTGTGGCATGTTTTGTAATACCTACTGTAGCAACGTCTCCGTCAAGTAATACCCACTCATGTTTTTTTGAAAATTTTTTTTCACTCATATATTTTTCTTTTATTATTTAACATAATTTTTTTTATAAAATGGCAGCTGAGATATTTTAGCATCGTACTTTTTTTTCCTAACTTCTATTTGAATTTTATTTCCAACAACAGAATAATTAGAATTAATATAACCCATCGCAACTGGAGCATTTACGCTTGGTCCAAATGTCCCACTAGTTATTATACCAATTTCTTCATCTTTCATGGAAAATATTTTTGCTCCTTCTCTGGCTATAATTCTTCCTTCGGGTAAAATACCAACTCTAATTTTGGGGCTACCTTTATCTAAAATATTTTTAATTTTTTCCCAGCCATTAAACCCACCTTCTTCTCTTCTCTTTTTCGCGATTGCCCATTTTAAGTTAGCTTCTATTGGGTTTATTTCTTCATTCAAATCATGACCGTATAAGCACAAACCTGCTTCTAACCTCAATGTATCTCTTGCACCTAAACCAATAGGTTTGACTTGATTGTCAACAAGTAGTTTTATTAAATTTTCAACTTTATTATTTGGTATAGATATTTCAAAACCATCCTCACCTGTATACCCGGACCTAGTAATATAAATCATCACGTCATTAAATTTAAAATTATTACCATTCATAAATTTTAGATTTGCTACACCTGGGATAAATTTCTCAAGAATTTCTACAGATTTGGGTCCTTGTAAAGCTATTAAAGATAAATCTGAATTCAAATAACTTTTATGATTTAAGCTTAAATATTTTGAAATTTGTTTTATATCATTGTCTTTACAAGCTGCGTTAAGAATAATGCAAAATCCTTTCTTGTCTCTAGTTATAATTAAATCATCAATAATTCCTCCATTGTCATTTAGTAAAAATGAATATTTAGATTGGTTTAATTTTAACGAGCCTAAATCAGCAGGAATAATTTTTTCTAATGCTTTTTCTAAGGTTTTATCACCTTCTAAAAAAAACTGACCCATATGTGATACGTCAAAAAAACCAGCAAAAGTTCTAGTAGAAATATGTTCTTTAACTATACCTTCGGAATACTGAATTGGCATTTCGTAGCCGGCGAAAGGAACAAATTTAGCTCCTAGATTTTTGTGATAATTATATAAAGCTGTTTTTTGTACTTCCATAATAACTCTTTTAAGCCCCATCTGTCTTTGTACCTGAGAGTTTTAATCCTTCGGTGAGGCCAAGCCTGCTTTCCAGAGTTATTACTATAACGGTCCTTTTGCCTGAGAGTTTCCGGGGTGGTTGCTCCTTCGGCGCCAATTAATTGGTCTCTCCCGTTTCTTATGGATTCTCCTCTAAATGAAATAAAAAGTCAAATGTAATTAAGTCTTTACTAATTTATTTTTTTCTAAGCTCTTGATAATTACAGCAAGTATTATAACAACCCCCCCCATAAATACACTTGGAGGTGGAATCTCATTTAAAAAAAGCCAAACCCAAATTGGGGCACAAATAGTCTCGGAAAGCATTAAAATTCCCACCGTTACAGCTTTTGTAGTTTTTGATCCGATTGTAATACTAATGAAACCGAAGGCCAGCTGAGGTACTCCTAATAAAAATCCTAAAAAAATATCTCGCGACGTAAAACTTATTGAGTCTGAAAGTGTGAGCCCATAAATACAGGAAAAGATACCTGCATAAAAAATAGCAGGAACCATATCTAGTTTTGGATTTCTTCTTATAATCACTACTAATATTGTAAAATTAATAGGTATAGCCAATGCTACAATATTGCCAAATAATGATCCGGTTACAATAGAATCTCCTACCATGATGGTAATACCAACCATGGCTAGAATTATGGAGAAAAAACCAATTAACGATATTTTTTCTTTTAGAAAGAAATACCCTAAAATTGCAAGAAACATAGTTTGAGTGCTAATTATAAAAACTACGTTTGCGACTGATGTAGATATAATTGCAAATGTATATGCTACAAAACTTAAAGATAAAAAAAAGCCACCTATTACTGCAGAAAAACCAGATTTACCAATTATTTTAAAAGTGTTCTTTTTATACGTTAGAAGTAAAAAAATTATCAGAGCTATTAAGAAGAAGAAAGATCTCAAAAAAAGAATTTCCCAAGCATTAGCTTCTTCAAATTGCCTTATTATTAATCCGCCCCAACTAAGACAAAAACCTCCAAATAATAAAAGAATATAACCAGGTATTTTGTAAATAAAATGCATTAAAATTTTTTTAGAATTTTTTCAAAATAAAATCTCAAAGTTAAAGAGCGTATAACCATAAACATTAACAAGGATAACCAAATACCATGATTGTTTAAATATTTTATTAAAAATAATGATAAAGCTATAAAAATAACAACAGAAACAACCATGCTGTTTCTTAATTCTTTAGTGGTTGAAGTGCCTATAAATATACCATCGAACTGATAGCAAAAAGATGCAATTGGTGGAATTAATAAAATCCAATATATGTATCCGTAAGATAAGAATCTTAGATATTCAATATCTGTAAAAAGATTAATAATAATTTTATATGAAAATAAATAAATAGCAGAAATTACAATACTGGTAAAAAAACTTATTTCAAATGCATTTGTCACACATAATAAAAAAGATTTTTTAACTTTTCTCCCAAGAGCAAATCCAGTAACTCCTTCTGTTGTAAAGGCATATGAATCTAAAAAAAATGATGCCATTATTATAAATTGCATAAGAATAGTATTTATAGCTAAATAATCTTCACCAAGCTTAGAGCTTTGGAATGTTATCCAAACGAAAACAAAGGTTAAAAAAATAGTTCTAATAAAAATATCAAAATTTATATTGAAAAGCTTAATTAATTTTTTAGTAATAAAAACTTTTCTATACCTGGGTATTATATTAAATTTTCTTTTTATAAAAAAATATGTGTAAATTAGAAATATGAAGACTATTATATATGCAGAAACAACTGTTCCCAAAGCTATTCCAGAAATAGATAGGTTAAGAAATTTAACAAAATAAATACTAAAAATGATATTTAAAATGCTAAACAAAGACACAAGTAAACTAGATACATAGGTTTTTTGTAAACCTAAATAAAGTCCAACAAGCACATAAATTGATAGCTCTGCTGGTGCCGATAAAATTCTAATTGAAATATAATTCTTTATAAGATTTTGTGTTTCTGGTGTGGTGCTAAAATACCTTTCAATGACAGAAAGTAATTGCCCTTTAAATAAAATAATTAATAAACCAATAAAAAATGCAATAGATAAATTTCTTATTACTGTTACTACGATTTCTCTATAATTTCCTTTTCCTAGATCTTGAGCCACAAGACCCACGGTACTCATTCTCAAAAATCCAAAGCTCCAAAAAATCATGGTTATTACGGTTGTGGCAATACTAATTGCTGCTAAAAAATTACTGTCACCAAGACGTCCTGCAAGCCCGGTATCTACAACTCCTGCAAAAGGTACTGCTAAATTAGAAAAAAAAATAGGTAGCGATAATTTTAATAAATAAAATTTTGTTATTTTGGCTGGATATCTGCTTGTGGACATTTTGCTTGTACTTTATTCTTTATTCTCTAATAATTAAATTATATAAACACTTATTTATAATGTTTGAACAACTTTTAATTTCGTTACAGATAATAGTAGTAGATATAATAATGGCTGCTGACAATGCTATAATTATAGGGTTAATTGCTGCTAACTTTGCTCCAGCAAACAGAAAAAAAATTATAGCTTTTGGTGTCGCTGCAGCTTTTATCTTTAGAATTATTTTCGCGTTTGGTGCTGTTTATTTGATGCAATTCCCATGGCTAAAAATTGGGGGAGGTGTACTTTTACTTTGGATAGTAAATGACCTAAGACAAGATTTTTTTAGTCTTAAAAAAGTAAGAACTCCCAAACTTAAATCTGGAGAAAATACATCATTTGCAAAGGGTGTCTGGAAAGTAATAATTGCAGATTCTATAATTAGTTTAGATAATGTTCTGGGCGTTGTAGGAGCGGCTAAAGATTACTATCATTTAATGATAATAGGCTTATTACTTTCTGTCGTTCTTGTTGCAACACTAGCATCGTACTTTGCAAACTATATTAAAGATCACAATTGGTTAGCGTATGTTGGTTTATTTGTCATTATGGTTGTGGCACTACAATTAATAATAGGTGGGCTTATAAATTTAGAAGTTCTAACTATTAACGACAAGTTTAAGCCTCTATTCAGTATATGAGGGATTTTTGTATTATCGGTTCTGGTATAGCGGGATCAACAATAGCTAATCTTTTATCAAAAAAACATTCTGTTGAAGTATTTGACAAGGCCAGAGGCTTAAGTGGTAGGGCGTCTAATAGAAGGTATAAAAAAAGTTTAAGCTTTGATCACGGACTACAATACATCTCACCTAAAAATAAAGAATTTAAAAGGTTTATTCTTCAATTAAAAAACTTAAAAATTGTAAAGCACTGGAATGGTAAACATTTGAATTTTAATTCAAATATTAAAAGTAAAAATATAATAAAATATATAGGTAAAAAGGCTAACACAGATATATGCAAATATTTGTTAAAAAATATTAAAACCAATCTGCTTTCAGAGATAGTAAGCGCTAAATTTAAATATAATTATTGGTCAATTAAATTAAAAAATAATAAAGAATTAAATTTTAAAAAAATAATTTTGGCTATTCCCTATCCTCAGGCTAAAAAGTTGGTTAAAAAATATTTAGACAACAAGACATTTAAGCTTAATATTAATATGGATCCAAATATAACCGTTATGGCTGTTTTTAAAAATACTAAAAATTTAAATACTAGCAGCATAAGCTTTGAGGATAAGATTTTGGGTTGGGCCGGAAATGAAAATAGTAAATTAAGATTTAAATCAAATCTTCAATTATGGACTTTACAATCTAATGTTAGGTGGGCAAAAAAAAATATTAATACTTATAAATTAAAAAAAAAAGAAATTGCTTATAAAATTATCAATCAATTTTGTAATCTTCTCGATTTAAAAATAAAGCAAGTCATTTTCTTTTCAATTCACGGATGGAAATACTCCTTCAATAGTAAAAGCACAAAAGTAAAAAGTTACTGGAATAATAAATACAATCTAGGTTTATGTGGTGATTGGTTTATAGGGCCTAAAGCTGAACACGCTTGGCTTAGTGCATCAAATTTATATAAAAAAATAAAATAGACAAAAAAAAACCCACTTATAAATAAGCGGGTTTAATTTTTAATAAGTTTCTAATTACTTAGAAGCTTATTCCAACTTTAAACATTATTGCATCAGCATCTGCCGTTACTACTTGAGTAGCGTCATTTGTTGAAGCCAATGAAATGTCATCAAAGTCTGAATAACTTGCTTGCCATCTAACATTTTCGCTAGCTTGGTAACCAATACCGACTTGGTAACCATTAATGTCAGCGTTACCGTAAGTAGATGTTGGTAGTGTTTCAGTAGTTGTTATTTGAGCGTCATGATAACCAAGTAGACCATACCAGCCGTTAGCTCCAAAAGTTTTCTTTACGTATATTGTGTAAAGATCTTCTAGATCTGCACTTGCGCTGTAATCACCTTCGTCAGTTCCAGCATCTGCTGCGTCAGCTGCTCTAGCAGTTCTTTTACCAGAACCTAACTCAGCATCCATTGGTACTACATCGATACCAAATGCAAGTCCGTTTGAGAACTCATATTCAGCAAAGATTGATCCACCAGCGAAAACTTCACCTTCAGATGCAGTAGTAGCTTCTTTATCACCGCTTCCTGTTTTTTCTTTCTCAGTACCGTCAGTAGTTACGAAACCTACCATCCCTGAGACACCAACTGTAAAGCCCTCAGCTTGAGCGCTTGTTGTTGATACACACATTAATAGACCTAAAGATCCGAATAATGCTGTTAATTTATTGTACATACGTAATCCTTTGTTATTGTTAATTATTTCGAAATAATTAATATATATACTTATCTTTTTAATAGATTCGTCCTGTAGAGTCACAAAAATCAATCTATTAATAAAAACCATGTTGAGTAAAAAAACCATATAATTCAATGATTTAGTGTTGTATTTATGCCACATTAGTAAAAAATTATTCTTACTTTTTTCATAAATTCTATCAATAAAAACTATCTGATTAGGTTTCTTTTTAAAGGTTCTTTTTCTTCAAGCTATTAAAAATCTGCCATCCAACTATTGAAACAATCACAAGCATAATTCCAAGAGTAAGGGGTCTATTCCATAAAAAAGTCCAAGAACCATCACTTATTAAAAGAGATCTCCTAAGATTTTCTTCCATTAAACCACCTAAGACAAATGCTAGTATTAATGGAGCCATAGGAAAATCATAAAGCCTCAATATAGTTGCGACAACAGCGATACCAATCATTAAGAAAATATCAAAGTTATTAAATGACATTAAATAAATTCCAGTTACAGAAAAAAATAAAATCATCGGTATTAAGAAAGTTCTAGGTACTGCAAGAATTCTAGCTATGTAAGGAATTAATGGAAGGTTAAGTATTAAAAGTACTACCATACCAATATACATAGACATAATAACTGACCAAAATATTTCAGGATTAGTCTCATAAAGTCTAGGTCCTGGCTGGATACCAAAACCTAAAAGCGCACCTAACATAACGGCTGTTGTTCCGCTCCCCGGTATTCCTAAAGTTAATAATGGAACAAACGCACCTGAGCATGCTGCGTTATTTGCGGTTTCTGGTGCTGTAAGTCCTTGCACACTTCCTTTTCCAAAAAATTTTTTTTCTTCATCACTTACAAAGTTTCTCTCCATCCCATAAGCTAAAAATGAAGCTATGGTTGCACCAGCACCTGGCAGTACGCCAATAATAAAACCTAAAACTGAAGCTCTTGGAATAGTTTTAATCATTTTCTTCTTTTCTTCTGTATTTATCTTGGTGGAGCCTAGATCGGTAAGCGAAATTTGTTTTGCTGCTCTAGTAGGATCGCTACCTTTAATTATAATTGTTAATGCTTCACTCATAGCAAAAGTAGCCATAACAACTAATACAAAACTAATTCCATCAGATAAATTCATATTATTAAAAGTAAATCTTGTTATATCTGATAAACTATCTTGACCAACTGATGCCAACATTAAACCTATTACACACATCATCATTGCTTTTAAAAATTGACCTTTAGATGAAAAAGCAGCTACCGCTGTTAATCCTAAAATCATTAATCCAAAATAATCAGGAGACCTAAATGATAGACTTACTTTAGATAAACTTGGTGCCGCAAATAATAAAAAAAATACTGAAATT
>Ga0209709_10000615_pt1 | contig 33760 bp, 38 predicted proteins | sample ArcticOcean_MG_C_2_FD_187435 | JGI IMG/M metagenome (GOLD analysis project Ga0209709, IMG submission 187435) | Marine microbial communities from western Arctic Ocean - ArcticOcean_MG_CB4_136 (SPAdes) (version 2) | ecosystem: Environmental > Aquatic > Marine > Oceanic | place: Arctic Ocean... | reverse complement strand
CTTGATGTTTAATAAATTTGTAAGAAGCCCTTTAAGAAAAGATGAGGCGTCATATTCGTAAAGCTCTTCATTATTTATTTTTTTTGGCAATAAGGAGCTTAGCCCAATATAAATTAAGTAAAGACCGCCCATAAAACTAATAATAAATTTTAAATTTGCGTTAGATAAGAGTAATAAAGATATTCCTGATGAAGCAAGAACAGAATGAATAAAAACTCCAAAACCAATGCCTAGAGCCGCATAGTAGCCACTGGATCGACCTCCTTTTGCAACTTGTCTAATAATTAAAGCGGTATCTGGTCCTGGACTAATAACAGCGAGAAAATGAGCGATAGCAGACCATAAAAACATTAGGAATAAATAATAGTAGGTTCAATATCCAAGTTGATATTAAAGGTTTTTAGGACTTGTTTTTGTATGATTCTAGAGAAATTAATAATGTCATCTTGAGATGCATTACCTTTATTAATTATAACTAAGGCATGGTTTTCATAGAGGCCAACTTCTAAATCAGAGGGAATTGAATCTTTAATTAACTGAATTAATCTAGCTGCACCGACCTTTACGTTATCTTGACTCTGAGCCCAGATAATTAAATCACTGTATGCAAAATGATCAGTGTTTATTGTCTCTCTTTTGACAATGGGATTCTTAAAAAAACTACCCACACTAGGAATAACGCCGGGGTCAGGTAATCTACTTAGCCTTATTGATTGAATAATTTTAGCAAGAGCTTGAGGGGTTAGATCAGATTTATCAATTTCATTATGAAAAAGGTAATCTTTGATTGATGAATATTCAATATTTAAAGTAGTTGGTAAGAATTTAAAATTAACACTTAATATTATGATATTCATATTTTGAAAAATAGAACTTCTATAGGAAAATTTACATTCATTATTATTAAATTCTTTAATTTTATTAGTCAATAAATCATAAAAACGCACTGATTCAACAAATTGACTCAAATCTACTCCATAAGCTCCAATATTCTGAATAGGCGCAGCACCTACACTTCCTGGTATTAATGATAAATTTTCTAGACCATGAAAATTATTATCTAGCGACCAGTTAACAAAAGAACTCCAATTAAAAGATGACCCAACTGTAACTTTTGAATCTGTTAGCATCTCTATATCATTAAGATTAGTTTTGATAACAATGCCATCAAAGTAATCTGGTAGAACTACATTAGAACCCTCCCCTAATACTAAAACTTTATCGTTATGGTTTATTAAAAAAAGATATAGCTCATCTAAACATTGCTCTGATTCAATGGTTATTAGATATTTAGCAATTGATTTAATAGCTAAAGAATTAATCAGGGTAGCATTTTTATTTATGAGCATTGTTTATAAAGTCTACAGCAGACTGAAGGTCCTCTTGGGTATCAATACCTGAGGGTATTAAAGAATTATAAATTAATGCCTCAATGGTAAAACCATTTTCAATAAACCTAAGTTGTTCTAATTTCTCTAATAACTCTAAGCTTGATGGTGGCAAGGATACCAATCTATCAAGTGTTGATTTCTTGTATGCATATATACCAATATGCCTATAAAAAATTTGATCTGTTTTAGTAAAATTATCAGGAATTACAGATCTAGAAAAATATAAGGCTTTATTAGAATTAGATAAAGCAACCTTTACGGAATTAGGGTTATCCACCTCATCAGCATCACCAAACTTACTAACAACTGTTCCTACATCACAAGATGAGTTATTGAAGACATTGGATAAATTATTTATAAGATCAATAGGAACGAATGGCTCATCGCCCTGAAGATTTATAATAGTTTCATTAGGCTGAATATTTATAACATTTGCAGCTTCCTGGATTCTATCAGTTCCAGATATATGATTTTCTGAAGTCATGATTACATCATCTGAAAAGCTTCTAACGTGATTAAATATTTCTTTCTCGTCTGTTGCTACGTAGACTTTTCTAGCTTTAGATTGAATTGCTCTTTCATAAACTCTTTGGATGAGGGACTTACCAGCAATGTCAGCAAGAGGTTTTCTAGGTAAACGTGTAGAAGCCAATCTTGATGGAATAATAACTACATATGGATCAGTCACGATAAAATCTAATTAATATTTTTAAGTTTTTCATCAATTTCAGTAATGAAATCTTTTGGTAATTCAGCTTCAATAGTTAAATACCATATTTTAGTATTACCAAAATGCTTACATTTAGATGCGTCTTTTTCAGTCATAATAATTGGAAGATTATCTAGAAAGTATAAATCTTTATGATTAAATTTATGATGATCTGGAAAAGGGTGTCTAATCACATCGAAACCTAATCTAGAAAGGGTATCAAAGAATCTTCCTGGATTTCCTAATCCGGCCACAGCATGAACTTGATTATGCATAGGCCAAGAATCAAAAGAGTATGATTTGCTACTATTGAGATGGACAAAATTGGCTGGACTAATAGTCATCAGATTTTCACCTTCATCTGTTGGACCGCCGTTATTAACTACAAAATCAACTGACTCTAATCGCTTGGATGACTCTCTTAGAGGTCCAGCAGGAAAACACAATGAATTACCTAGTCTTCTAAAGCCATCAATGACTACTATTTCGATATCTCTTCCAAGTTGATAATGCTGCAATCCATCATCAGCTATAACTACATCACAATCATTATTTTCAACTAAGTTTTTTACAGCTCTTGGGCGATCTCTATCTAAGTAAAATGGCATATTTAGTTTCGATAAAATCTGGGCCTCATCGCCTGTTTCTTTGTATGTACTTTTCGAAGTAACTTCATGCGTTCCTGAATAACTACCCCCATATCCCCTGCTAACAATTCCTGGTTTATAGCCTATTTTTTTAAGTTCGCTAGCAATATATTTAACCAATGGAGTTTTTCCAGTTCCACCAATTGTTATATTTCCAACAATAATTATTGGCGTATCAGGCTTCCAGGACTTACGTTTACCATTAATAAATTGTCTTCTTCTTCTTGATGCAACATAGGAATAGATTACAGAGAAAGGTGTAAGTAGATACAACCATAAGCTTTTGTTATACCAAGCATCAACAACCATGCTTGTGGTAATTTCTTCTTGCTCATAAGTTTGCATGTATTTAGTCGATGGTTCGGAAGATTTTAATTTTTTTCCTGAATCTTCAAATTTATTTCTATACAGAGATTTATATAATCCATCTTTTTCTAAGAGCTCATTGTGAGATCCTTCTTCAGCAACTTGCCCGTTATCAAGAACAATTATCTTGTCAGCATCTTCAATGGTTGAAAGTCTATGAGCTATTACAATAGTTGTTCTATTGGTGATTAATCTATTCAAGGCCTCTTGTATAACTAACTCAGACTCGTTATCTAATGCAGAGGTAGCCTCATCTAAAATAATTATAGGAGAATCTTTGTAGAATGCTCTAGCTATAGCAATTCTCTGTCTCTGACCACCTGAAAGCAGGACTCCATCATCACCAATTTCTGATTTAAAGCCCTCAGGCAGGTTATTTATAAATTCGTCACACCCTGACAATGCAGATGCCTCTTTAAGTTTATCCTCATCTATTGAGTCTGCTCCATAAGCAATATTATTCTCAATAGTGTCATTAAATAAAGAAGGTGATTGATTTACTATGGATATAGCAGACCTTAAGTGCTGAAGTTTATAGTCAGTTATTGCTTTGTCATCAATTGAAATTCTTCCTTGATAATTGGAGTAAAACCTAGGTATTAAGTTTGCAATTGTAGATTTACCAGAGCCTGATTTACCAACAATAGCAACTGTCTGATTATTATTTGCAGAAAAGCTAACATTATCTAAAATTTGCTTAGATCCATCATAACTAAATGAAACATTGTTAAATTCTATTTTTCCAGTAATTGAAGAGTCAGATGCACCTTCATCAATTTCATCATTAGAGTCTAATTGATCAAATATCTCAACTGCTGCCGCTAAACCTTTTTGGATAACAATATTTATGTTCGATAATTGTCTAACAGGTTTTGCTACCAAGCCAGCTGCTGTAAAGAAAGCTATAAAAGTTTCAGCATCAAGAGAAATTCCTAAACTTGATCCTAAAGCAAAATAAGCTATAAGAGCTAGAGATATAGATACCAATACCTGAATAATTGGGGTGGCCATATTACCAGTAGCCTCAAGCTTAAGGTTTTGTGTTTTGTTAGCCGTGTTAGCCTCAAAGAAGCGACTATTTTCATAGTCTTCAGCATTAAATGACTTAATTTCAACATGACCATCAACGGCCTCAGATGCAATATGAGTAACATCTCCCATAGCAGTCTGAATGGCTGCTGCTAATTTTTTTAAGCGCTTCCCAGCGACATAAACAATCAGGGCTATGATTGGTGCAGTAATTATTAATAATGAGGTTAATTTCCAATTTAAGAAGGTCATATAGGCTAATAAACCTATTAATAAAAAACCTTCTCTTACAAGAGTTTTTACAGAACTTGATGCTGCGCCAGATACTTGAGTGGTTGTAAAAGTAATCCGATTAATTAATTGACCTGACTGACTATTATCAAAATATGATTTTGGAAGCATGTGTAGTTTTTGAAATAATTCGGCACGCAAATCATGAACAATTCCAAACCCAACTCTAGACATAAAGTAATTTCCAACAAAAAACCCAAAACCCCTTCCAATGGCAATAAGAATAAGTGATAAAGCTAATATGGTATGAAGTTCATTGGTATCAGAGTTAATAAAGGCGATAATCCTTCTTAACCATTCAACTGCTGCTATATCTGCTGCTGCAAATGCTAGAAACCCAAACACACTGACCATAAATGACCATTTATATCTTAGGGTGTAGGCAAATAGTCTTCTTAAAGTATTTGGTTTCATTTTTCTATTGTTCTGATTTGAATTTCATTAAACCCATTTCTCTGTAATGAATCCATCATTGTTACAACCCATGTGTGATATGAAAAGGATTCTGCACTTAAAATTACTATTTGAGTAGTATTATCAAGGTTTAATATAGCATTTTCAATTTCGCCATATTGATTCATATTGAAGGATTTATTATTTATTAAAACACTCCCGCTCTCTAAAATTGTTATTTCATGTCCTTCTTTGACAAGATTATATGCAAAGGATTCAGTTTCTGGTAAATCTAATTCTAAGTATTGAGAGTCTCCAACTTTTGAGGTTACTACAAAAAAAATTACCAATAAAAAGACTATATCTATTAATGGAGTTATCTCTATGGTTAAAGGCTTTTTTTCAGATTTTAAAAAATTCATTAAAATTATTTGTTAATAAAATCTATAAACTCAGAAGTCTCTGATTGAAGGATTAGTAGAAGGTGGCTAATTCTCTGTTCGAAGTACTTATGCAGAACCAGCCCTGGGACAGCTATAGATAAACCAAATGCAGTTGTTATAAGGGCTTGCGAGATACCAAGCGCCAAAACATCTGAGTCTGCTCCACCTGAGGCAGTAAGTCCTGTAAAGGCTACTATCATGCCAACCACGGTTCCAAGGAGTCCCAATAATGGGCTTATGGTTGCTATAGTTCCTAGCATTGTAAGATTTCTCTCAAGAACAAATTTAACTTCTGATCCTGTTTCATTTAATTTAGATTCCAGACCTTCCCTATTAAGATCTTTATATTTATATGCGGTCATTAGTAGCAAGCCTAAAGCCGAAATATCTGAAATGTTTTGTTTTTGAGTTATATCAAGTTTTGAACGATTTAATAAATTAGTCACTTGAGATCTCAGGCCATTAGGTGAAACGAGACGCTCTTGAAGAAACCAAAATCTTTCTATACTAATAGCAAAAATTAAAACTGAGCAAATCAGAAGTGGGTACATAAAGACTCCTCCAGCTGTTATTAATTCACTCATCTAAACCTCTTTAATATTTCTATTATTGATCTTATATATTGTATTCATTTTATTCGCAAAATTAGTATCGTGGGTAGATAAAATTAAGGCTATTTTATGCTCATCTGCTATTTGAAGTATTAAATTTTGGACCAAAGCAGAGTTTTCATCATCTAAATTACCTGTTGGCTCATCAAGAAATAAAAAATGCGGATTGTTTATTATCGCTCTTGCTATTGCGACTCTTTGCTTTTCCCCGCCTGATAGCTTCCATGGTAAGTGCTTAGAACGTGAACTTAGACCTAATTGATCCAATATGTCAGTAACTTTTATAACAGACTCATGTGAATTATTTGCATATTTGAGTTGTTGTGGAATAAGAACATTTTCAAAAACATTCAAATCTTCCAGGAGATGATGAAATTGGTAAACAAAACCGAATGAGTTTAGTCTAACTTTTGATTGCTCTATAGAGCTAATAGCCTGTAAATCTATATCATCAATAAAAACATTACCCTGAGAAGGCTTATCTAATCCTGCTAAAAGTTGAAGTAAAGTACTTTTACCAGCACCTGATGCGCCAGTGATAGCAATTTTATCTCCTTTGGTTATAGATAAATTTATATTATCTAATACAGGCATGTCTTCATTATCGTGCTGAAAGCTCTTATATATATTTTTACATGAAATATTATTCATATCTAAGAATCTCACTAGGATCTAATTTGGATACTTTAAATGCAGGGACTAATGTAGCAATAATACTTAAGGCAAAAGATATTCCGCAAATTGCTAGTATTTGAAAAGGCTCAATGCTGTATGGGAAGTAATTAATAAAATACTGATCAAGTAAATTTCTTTGTAGAATAGATTCAATAAAAGCAACAAGATTAGCTACATTCCATGTGCCAATTAATCCAAATATTACACCTAAGATAATTCCAACAAAGCTTATTAAAGCACCTTGAAAAATAAATATCAGAACAAGTTGTTTATTGGAAGCGCCTATAGTCTTTAGAATTCCAATTTCTCTTTCTTTAGATTTTACTGTCATAATCACAGTAGATAAGATTATGAATGAGGCCACTATAACTATTAAAAATAATAGTAGGCTAGTTATTAGTTTTTCCATTTGAACAGCTCTAAATAGAGTTCCATGAGTTCTTTTCCAGCTAGAGCCCACAAAATATTGTTTTTCACTTGATAAATTAAAAGAGAGTTCGTTAGCTATTGCTTGGGCTTCAAAAAGATTATCAACTTTTACTCTAATACTTTGAGTTGCTTCCTTTTTATTGTCTATAATTTGAGCTAATTGGTGAGATGTAACTACCAGCGATTGATCTAACTCTGCTTTAAGCTCAAATATTCCTGAAACAGTTAAGTTGATTGAGCGCGGAAATGATCCTATCAGTGTTGTTCTGATGTTTGTTGTTGTTACTGTAATTGTATCGCCCAATGAAACGCCAAGAAATGATGCAAGCCAGTTACCAATAACAATATTGTTTCCATTATTAATACTATCGAGTGATCCAGCAATTATAAAATCAGGCAATATAGACATATCTTGTTCTTTAGATGAATCTATACCAGTTAGCATGATTCCTCTTGATTTTGTTCCATATGAAGCTAGCGCTTGAAGTTGGATATAAGGAGAAGCTGTAACTACTAAGGGATCATTTTGTAACTCATCAACCAGGAACTCATAATTATTTATTGGTTTATTTGAATGAATTAAAACGTGAGGAACAACTCCCAGGATTCTGTCTTGTAATTCCTTTTCTAGTCCATTCATTACAGATGTAACTATAATTAATGCAGATACAGCAATAGCAAGAGCAGCAATTGCAATACCGGATGTCAAAGAAATTAATCCGCCTTTCTTGGATCGAAAATACTTGTAACCCAGGCGAATGGGTAAACTAACCATAATTTATTTTAGTAATGATTTTAATACTTTTTCAATGCTTCCTTTGTAGGGAGGTCTTATAGCTTCAAAGAGTTTATCAAATTTAAAACCAATATCTTTAAAAACAGCCCTTTGGTTAGAGAAATTTTTAAACCCATCAAAAGAATGATATCTGCCAATACCTGATGGCCCTACTCCTCCAAAAGGAAGATCTTTCTGTTGAATATGACCAACTACATTATTAATAGTAACGCCTCCAGAAGAGGTGTTATTTAAAATATTAGCTTGCTCATCTTTATTGGAACCGAAGTAATATAAACCAAGAGGCCTATCCTTAGAGTTAATAAGATCTAATGCTTCATTAATATTTTCGTAGGTAACTACAGGCAGTACTGGTCCAAATATCTCTTCATGCATAACATTCATATCTTCAGTTGTATTTGTAATAACTGTTGGCGGAATCTTATAAAACTCTTGCTGACTGAAATCTTCATTTGATGGGTTTATCTGATTGATATGAGCACCCTTTTCTTTTGCGTCAGTAATAAGTGAATTAATTCTGTCGAAATGTCTTTCATTAATTATGGATGTGTAGTCTTCATTATCTTTAATTGAAGGATAGAATTCCTTAACAGCATTTTCTACTTCAGAGATAAATTCATCTTTTTTATTTTTATGTACCAAGACATAATCTGGAGCTAGGCATATCTGTCCTGCATTCATAGTCTTTCCGAACATAATTCTCTTTGCAGACACCTTCATATCAGCGCTATTTCCTATAACAACTGGGGATTTACCACCCAGCTCAAGCGTTACTGGAACTAAGTTTTGAGCAGCTGATTGCATGACATGTTTTGCAACCTCTCCACTGCCTGTATAGAGCAAATGATCAAAGTGAAGTTTAGTGAATGCCGATCCAACCTCAGGGCCACCTAAAAATGTAGCAAACTCTGTTTCATCAAAAGCCTTGTCGCATAAATCTTTCATTAAAGCTGCTGAAAGAGGTGATAGTTCGCTAGGCTTATGCATAACCTGATTGCCAGCAGCAAAGATAGATGCAAGTGGACCAAAACCAAGATTTACTGGAAAGTTCCATGGAGAAATCATTCCCACAGTTCCAAGAGGCTCATAACTTACATAAGACTTGGCTCCAAGGAGTCCCATTGGAAAGTTAGAAGATCTTTTATCTACCTTAGTCCATTTTTTAATATTTTTAATAGCATTATCTATCTCAGGAACTATTGTGTAAGCATCTGTCATTAATGAAGCATTTTTAGATCTATTGCCAAAGTCAGAGTTCAAGGCTTCAACAAAGTCATATCTGTTATCCATAATTAAGGCTTTTAGTCTATTAAGTCTATCTACTCTAAGATCAATAGAAGGAGCTCCCTCTTTTATGAAGTGTTTTTTCTGAGCACTTAAGACGCCATTCATTGTTTCGTATGTATTTTCCATAATGTATCCCGCTGTTATCTATCAGCCTTATCTTTGTTATTACTTGACCTTATCATGTTTCTCATTTGTTCCCAATCATCCTCAGACAATTTTGAGAGGTTTGAAAAAGTTCCACCACCAGTTAGATATTGAGCTCCATCGATTGCTATAGTTTGTCCAGTTAAGTACTCACAACCATCAGCCATCAAGAAAGTTGCTAGATTCTGCAACTCGCTCATTTCTCCAACCCTTCCCATTGGATGATCTCCCATTACACTCCCATCTTCTCCATTAGGATTTAGTCTCTCCCAAGCTCCTTTTGTAGGAAATGGTCCGGGTGCAATTGCATTAACTTTAATTCCATATTGGCCCCATTCTGCTGCTAAAGATTGAGTCATTGCATTAAGGCCAGATTTTGACATTGCCGATGGAACAACATAAGGAGAACCGGTCCATACCCAGGTAGCTAGAATAGAAATAATTGATCCCTTATGATTTGATTCAATCCATCTTTTGCCAACAGCATGAGTGACATAGAATGTTCCATGAAATACGATATTAGCAATAGCATCAAAACCTTTTGGTGATAAATCCTTAGTTGGAGATATAAAGTTACCAGCTGCATTATTAACTAAGCCGTCTAAAGGCCCTGAATCAAATATACTTTGGATGTAACTATCGACATCTTTAGAGTCTCTAATATCTAGGGTTGAAAAATGTACCTTGGCTCCATATTCTTTAGTGAGTTCATTAGCTGTTTCTTCAAGAACATTTTCTCTTCTGCCGCATATAAATATTTCAGCACCATGCTTTGCAAAATGAGTTGCCATTTCTTTACCAAGACCAGTTCCTCCACCAGTTACTAGAATTCTTTTTCCTTTCAACAAGTTATCTTTAAACATTTTTATCCTCTTTATTTATAATTTTAATAATAGCATTTGCCCATTTATCTGAATAATTAAGTGATGGAACGAAGTCAAGATTCTTACCACCAGCTTCTATAAATAGTTCTTTGTACTCATCACCTATCTCGATAATTGTTTCAAGACAGTCTGCTGTAAAAGCCGGTGAAAAAACTAATACATTTTTAGAACCAGATAAAGCAAGTTCTTTTAAAACCTCATCACTAAAGGGCTCAAGCCAGTTTTTAGTAAGTCTAGATTGATAAGAGACAATAAACTCAGTTGACTCTATACCCAATCTGTTTGCTAATAGCTTAGTAGTTTCATAGGTTGTAGCTTTATAACAGAATTTATTTTCTTCTGTGATTCCTGATTCACAATCATTATCTGAACATAAGGAATCAGGATAAATTTTATCTACATGGCTTAAAGGAAGGCCATGATAACTAAAGATAATCTTGTCGTAACTTTTGATATCAAAAGATTGCGCTTGATCTATCCAAGCATCGAGAAAAGCTTCATCATCGTAAAATTGATTAATAAATTTAACTTTAGGTACTGACCACCTTTTATTGAGTACTCTAGAAATCTCAGCAAAGACTGAGCCAGTTGTTGATGCTGCGTAATGTGGAAATAAAGGTAATATTATTAACTCATCAGGATTATTTGCTAAAAGCTTATTTAAATTTTCTTCAATTGAGGGCTTTTGATATCGCATTGCGTAAGCTACATCAAAATCAGGTAATAAATTTTCTATTTTTTCACTTAATTTCTTAGTATTGTGAAGTAACGGAGACCCTGTAGTTGGATTCCATAATTTTCTATATATCTTTGAGGATGAAAAAGACCTTAATGGACAAATTATAAAGTTAACAAGAATAAATCTAAAAATAAAAGGATAGTCCAGAACGCGTTTATCCATAAGAAATTGATTTAAAAATTTATAAACACTCCAATAAGATGGAGTATCTGGCGTGCCTAGATTTACCAATAATAATGCTTTCGTTTTAATCAATTAAATTTTCCTTAAAGATTGGATGAACTATTATAAAGAAAAGTATAAGAATACATAATCCTGCACTAAATACGTAAAGAAAATTTGGCTGAATTGCATATATTGGCATAGCTACTAAAGGCACCATCATATGACCTATCGGCATAACTGATCCAAGATAACCAGCTGCAGAGCCTTGATTTTCAGATAATTGACTAAGAGATAAGCTTGATGCTGTCGCAGGTCTCATCATCCCAATACCAAAACCATTAAATATCAATGTTAAATAATAAGTTGCGATAGTGTCAGCATAGCTCATAGCATAATAAGATATAGCCATTAATAAAGAACCGCATATTAGTAATTTATAATTATTTAAAGCTATTAAATCTGTAAATAAATATTGACTAACAATTGCTGAAATTGATATGAGAGCAAAGGAGATACTAATTAAAATGGGTATGTCATCAAGTGAAGAAAAGGTATCAGTTACAAAGAAACCCATAGATTGAAGTAATGAGGCTTGGCATAAACTTGTCAATGATGCTAGAAATAAGAATGGCCAAACGTTATTAGATGAATAGGATATCTTTGATACTTCTGGGTCTCTTGGTTTGATTTCATGTTGTTCTAAGTTGAAATATATTCCAATTGAACCTACTAATGCTAAAGCACTAAATAAATAAAATGGAGTCTCTTTAGTAATTAAAAATAACATGCCGCCAATTAATGGGCCCATAACAGTTCCAACTAAAAAGCTTGATTCCATTCTTGCAAATTCTAAAGTCCTTTCCTCTCTTGAGCTTGTATCAGCTACATATGCAAAAGATGCCGGCCTTGTTGCCGATCCAATAATCCCGTTTATAAGACGACCCAGTACAAGTAAAGGAAAAAGATAGATAACATCCAAGACATTCCTTTCGACTAAAAATAAAGGCGTTATAAGGGCGATCATTGATATCGCATAGCCTACAAGACCAAGAATAGCTATATTCCTTCTTCCATAGGTGTCGCTTGCCCTGCCCCAGCCTGCACTTGTTAAAGCCCAAGCTACAGCCGAAATTGCAAAGATTGTAGAAGTCTGAACTTCAGAGAGACCTAAATCTCTAGCTAATGGAGGCACTAATACAAATACAAATGATTGACCTAAGCCAACAGTAAAGAGTCCAAATTTAAGCCAAAAACCACCACTACTCATAAACTAAACTCCAAACAAATACTTTAGTAGAGGTAATTACAAAATATTCATAATATTCAATAAAGGTATGGCTCCACTCATGATCATAAGGTTTAGTAGGTTTATTGAAACTTGAATTAAGCATATAAATTTGAGATGAACTTTTACTTAGATCATTGGCTCTATGCAATAAGATTGAGACTTTACTATTATCCATAGGAGGTTGAAGCCAATGATCTTTAGCCAGAATGCCGTTCAAGGATGAGTAAAAAAATTCTGAGTCTATCAAATCAAAATGTTTATGATTGGCATTATTTATATTATAGGGGCCATGAAATCCATTCAATGAAAAAGAGTTATGATTTAAATGAATGAAGTTATATTCATTATGTGAGGTAATAATTGAAAATAAATTACTCCAATCTAAATTAGATTTATCGATAATATCCCATTGAAGAGACACAAAAGTTGCATGATTGCTTAATCTAACTTTTATACTTTGAATATTATCAAGATGAGATCTTGCTGCTTTGAGCGGTATTATTTTAGCCAAGCTTTGAAATACCAACGAGCTCCCTGACTTCACCAAGCATATCTGAAGCGAAAGGTTTAACCTTTGCAGCACCAGCATCAAGCAAATCGTTAACAAGATTCTTATCTTGCTCTAATTTATTAAATGTCTCTCTTATTGGGCTTAATTCTTCATTAATCTTAGTAAATAATTTATTTTTAGCATCGCCCCATGATATTCCATCAAGGTATTCACTTTTAAACTGAGATTGCTCTTCAGTAGTTGAAAAATGAGAATATAGATTGAAAACATTACATCCATTTGGATCTTTAGGAACGCCCGGCTCTAATGAATTTGTCACAATTTTTGCAATTGATTTCTTTAAGGTTTTTTCATCTGATAAAAGAGGGATAATATTATTGTATGACTTACTCATTTTTCTTCCATCTATTCCAGGTACAACTTTCCCATCATCCTGAATTATCGCTTCAGGTATATTAAAAATCTTTTTATAAAGATGATTGAATCGATTAGCGATATCTCTTGTCATTTCAAGATGCTGTAATTGATCAGGCCCAACCGGGACATGGGTTGAATTAAAAATTAAGATATCTGTAGCCATTAAAATTGGATATGAAAATAAACCCATATTTATTCCTTTATCCTCATCAGTTTTATTTTCCGCAGTGGCTGCTTTATATGCGTGGGCCCTATTCATTAAGCCTTTAGCTGTAATACAAGTTAAGATCCAGCTCAGTTCTGTAATTTCCTTAATATCAGACTGTCTATAGAAAAATGATGTATTGGTATCTAAGCCAGATGAAAGCCATGCCAAAGCAATATCATTAACGGATGCTCTGATGCTTTGAGAATCAGTTGTTTTAATAAGAGCATGATAATCTGCTAAAAAGAAAAAAGATTCAGAGCTTTCTTGAGCTAAATTAATGCTTGGCTTTATTGCTCCTATATAATTTCCTATATGAGGAGTACCAGTTGTCGTAATTCCTGTTAGAATTCGTTTTTTCATTTTTTAATTATAAACTTCATAAGGGTTAATGTGGAAGCTAGTAAAGATTTATTTCAAGATTTAGATCAAGCTGAAAAGCTTTTTGCAGATGGTGCTATTAAAAAAGCTCAGAAAATCGTGCGAGAGGTTAATAATCAGATGAAGAAATATGGAAAAGTACCTAACAGGTTGCGCCATAAGTTTAATGCTGCTCTTGCTCAATCACGATATTATGATGATGTTTCTTCTTTTGCTGCTAACCCAAAGAGAAATGAACTTATAGATGCTATCAAGAAGGTTGTCGAGAACCCTTCAGACACTCCAAAGAAGCAAGCTAATATAATTCATGACCTACAAGCTAAATGGCAGCTCTTAGACCTCTCAAGCAGACCTGCAGGAAGAGAACAGTGGCAATCTTTTAATGAACTCACGAATAAAGCTTGGGAACCATGTAAAGAGTTTTTTGATGAGCTTAAAGAAAAGAAAATTCAAAATGCTGTTCAAAGAAGAAATTTAGTTACACAAATGAACCAATTTGTGGAAGATAATTCAGGTAAATGGTCTGATGCTAGAAGTTTAATTAATTTCATTAATACTATTTTTAATCAATGGAAGGAATTTGCCCCTGTCTTAGATAAGTATTTGAAAAAGCTTAGAGACGACTACTATGAAGCTAAGAAACCTATTTCTAAAGAAATAGAGCGTCAAGAAAATATTGTTATAAAAGCTAAAGAATCTTTAATCACCAAAGTTGATCTCATACATGATGACGATAATGATTCCTGTATAAAGAAATTTAATGATCTTAAACAGCAATGGAAATTAGCTGGCTCTGCTGGAAGAAAAAATGATAACAAGTTATGGGATAAATTTAATAAATCTGCTGATAGGTTCTTTAATGCAAAAAAAGAAGATATTGAAAAAGATTTAGAAATTTTAAAACTGCTAACTCAAGATCTACAAAGTAAATCTAAAAGCCCTTCTGAACTAAGATCTGGAGCTGAGATTCTTGTTAATCTTCAAAAATCTAAAGAAGTGCATGCATTTATGAAGAGTGTTGATGCGTATCAAAAAGATATTAGTGATCAATTAAATAATGCCAAAGTAGAGTCTTATAAAGATTTATTTGAAATATTGTTAGGTAAAAAAAGCTCAGATGGGCTAACCCTTCCTAAATCAATACTAAGTGCTATTAAAGATTCAGAGAATAAATTAGATAAAGATAAGCTTCTCTATTCATGTATTAAGCTCGAACTAATGGCTAATATCGAAGGCTTGAAAAAAGATTTAAAAATGAGGCAGGCTATTCAGTTTGAAATGCTGGCTGATAAATTTAACAAAGGTTCTAATAATAACAAACTAGCCATCGAGAAATTGCTAGTAGACTTTTATTCTAGTTTACCTGCAAAAGATGCTGGAGCTGATGAGAAGAAGCTTTGGTCTAGAATAAGTAAGGCCTTAGATAATCTTTCTAAGGACCTGCCTTAATATCCAGAGAATTCATCCACTTTTCAGATCTAAAGGTTTTTATATATAAAAAGGCTTTAACTGAATAGTCTGCGATTAAAGTTGCAAATATCCATTCAACTCCCATATTTAAATATAAGACAATCATAGCTAGTAAGACACGTATTAGCAGCAAACAAGTTAATGTTATAAGTAAAGGTGATTTAGTATCACCTGCGCCCCTAAGAGCCCCTCCTAAAGAAAATTCTATTGCCATTAGCGGTTGAAGTGAACCCATAATCCATATAAAAATTACAGTTAATCTTATAACCTCAGCATCATTAATTAAAAAACCAACGATTTGTTCAGCAAATAGGACAATAAATGCGCCAAAGATTGTCATAAATGCTATGGATAGCCTCATTCCACTCCAAGCTGACCTCTTGGCTTGAAAATTATCCTCAGCCCCCATATGCTGACCTACCAGACTTGCTCCAGCCATTGAGAAGCCAAATCCAATAACAAAAGAAAAAGCTAATATTTGTATCCCTATTCCATATGCAGCGTAGGCTGTCGTTCCGTATTGAGCTACGATTATAAGAAAAGCATTAATACCTAACTGAAAAACTGCTTGTTCTAATGCAGCCGGTAAACCAACTTCAAATATATTTTTTATTCTTGAGATATCAATTACAAACAAAGGTGAGTACTTGGTTTTTACAAGATTAGATCTCCAAGCTAGTAAAGATAGCAGAGCTCCACAAAAGAAGGATATGCCATTTCCTATGGCTGCACCATATACACCATAATTATTAAAACCAAGGTATCCATGTGTTAGAACAATCATAGAACTAACACCAATAATATTCATAATGACTGAAATTATTAATGGAGTCTTGACGTCACCTATAGACCTGAAGCCGGTTGTAATTGATAAGCCTATTGCTAAAAGAGGTAGAAATGGGCATAAGTATTTTAAATATATAACTGACATTGATAAGGCATCACCTTTTAGACCAAGAAAAGCAACGAAGGGTTCTGCATACAACCAAAGCAATATTGAAAAAACTATACTAAAAGCTAGTGTTAATTGAATAGTTTGAGATAAATACTGGCTACTTTCTTTGGGCTCTTTTGCTCCCCAGTGTCTTGCCATGAGCGCTGTTGTTCCAGACAAAAGACCCATAAGAATTGCTTGAAGAATGAAACTAATTCTCTGACCTGTAATAGTTGCAGCAACAGCATCTTGACCGAGGCCACCAACAACTTTAATAGCAATGATTGAGGATGATGCAAATAAAAGATTAGTGATTATTGTTGGCCAAGCTAAACTCCAAACACCAGACGACCCTTTTGGAATATCAGATTCTTCGTATACAGTTTCCATTAACTTTTTTGACTAAAAGATCTTAAGAATAAAACACCATAAATAAGGGTTAAAGAAAATCCAATCCAGGGACCTTTTGGTCCATTGATAATTTTTTGTCTAAAGATGATGCTCTCAACTAAGTGAGCAAATAGTAATCCATAAAATATTAGATTAATAGTCCAAAAGAGATAGATATTGTTAAAAGGCGTTGTGAAATTTATGAAACCTAGGAACCAGGGAATTAAGATTAGATTATCTGTAATTTTCATGAAGTGATTCTATTTGAATTATGGGTAGATAGATATAATTATTTATTTTAAGAAGATGTATTTAGAGCTGCAATAATTTCAGCATGTCTAGCTCGAGTAATTTTGTATTTATAAACAAGGAATGTTGGTATTAATATCAAAATGGCAACAACGGGGCCTTGGATAACAATTAAAGAATATATCTCTTCACTTGAACTTACTGAGCCTTTAAAACCTATAAATGATAAAACTAGTCCTGCTGTAAAACTCCCTAAGCCAGTATTAACTTTTTGCATAAAAGATACAGCTGCATAAAGAATGCCCTCTTGCCTTCTGCCGCTATCAAGCTCAACTTCATCACTAATGTCACCAAGCATAGAATCTCTGGTCATAATACCGATGATATTAAATGTCATACCGAAAACAAGAAACGATGATAGAAATGGAAGTAACATCCATGAACCTTTTTCAGGAGTCATACCTAGGTTGAAGAATAGAAAAGGCATAACCGTCATAAATGAAACAACACATAGAGAGCATATAACAATATATTTCTTATCGAATTTTTTAATGAGTATTGGCGTTAATAAGAAACCAAAATATGAGCAAATTGCATAAACCGGCAAAAAGGCTGTAATTTGAACAGTAGTAAATTCCCAAAAAAATGTATTCACATAAAGTGTCAAAGCATTACCAAGACCCCATGCAATTGCTAAAGTTAAGTTTATAAAAAAGAGTCTTATAAAAGATCTATTTGATAAAGCTATTTTTAATTCTTTAAGAATGTCGATTAGCTTTAAAGAACCTTCCCACTTTGAAAGTGATTTTCCTGTTTTAAGTGTTGTAAAAGATGAAAATAAAATAGCTACGACCATTATTGCAGCACCTGCAAATGCAAATGGAAGATAGGCTTCTGGATTTAACATGCCTCGTGGATATTCAGGCGTTGCTCTCAAGAAGATAAAATAACCCAAAAATGCGTTAGTTAGTCCAGCAAGCCAACCAAATAGCTCTCTCCAGGACATTATTAATGCTCGCTCTTCGTAATCCTTTGAAAGTTCGGCTCCTAAGCCTCTATGAGGTATATCAAATAAAGTCATACCTACTCGAGTTAGAATTGCAAAACTAACCATCCATAGAAATAATCCACTTTGCGAAACATCCCAACTAGGATTTGGTATAAATAAGCATACGTAGCCTATTGCCAGAGGTATGAATGAAACAAACATATAAGGATGTCTTCTTCCCCATCTTGAATTGGTTCTATCTGTTATTGTTCCCATTAAAGGATCAGTAACTGCATCAACACACAAGGCAACTAAAATAGCTAAACCAGCTAAAGCTGGTTCCAACCCTGCAATATTAGTATAAAAAAATAGTAAAAAGAAAGTGAACATGTCAGTCTTAACACCATTTGCTGCTGCCCCAGTTGCATAATTTCTTTTAAGACTTGTTGATATCATTTTTTATTTTAGGAATTAGAATTTAAGTGTTGAAGAAGTCTTTTCTTAAACTGTTCGAGTATAGGTTGCTCTATAAGATGCCGCATATCATCAATTATTATTAATTCACTTTCAGGTATTAATTTATGCATCTTGTAGGCATTTTTAACCTTAAGTAATGGATCATCTGCTCCGTGAATAATCAAAGTAGGAATGTTTATAGCTTTAATCTTATTGAATCTATTTTTTGACGAAAGAATAGCAAGTAGCTGTCTTGAAAATCCAGTATCGTCTTTTGAGCGCTTCATATTCTCTATAGCCTGTTCTTTAAATTCAGGAGTATCAAATTCATACCCATCCATTCCAATTACACTTATAAGTTTTACTGCACGCTGGTATCTCTCTTCGTAAGAAGTATTGCTAGTTATGGATCTATCTAAAAGTAGATTTCTAACTTCTCTTGTTGGGCTATTGAGGGGGCTGGGAGTTGCAGCAGTGGATGCGATGAGTGTAAATGACTTAACTCTATCGGGATGATTTGATGCCATGATTTGTGCAATCATTCCGCCCATAGACATACCTAATAAGTGAGCTGATTCTATCTGCAGCTCATCTAGCACAGATATGCCATCAAGACCCATATCTTCAATTGAATATTCAGACTTAAGCGGGAGTCTAAAGAGGTATTTTATGTAATCAGTAGTATAGTTAGGCGATCCAGTAAACATTGTAGAAAGACCTATATCTCTATTATCGTAAACAATAGGTCTAAAATTATTGTCTCTTAAAAGATCTATCAGGTTATCAGGCCATTGAGTTAATTGACCCCCTAAACCCTGAACAAGGATTATAGGCTCAGCACCCATAGGACCATAATCTCTATAGAATATCTTAACTCCATTATTGTCTGAGTAACCCTCATTATATGCATTCATAGGATAGTTAATTCCAAGTAATAAAATTAAAAGAGTGTATTTAAACATTAGATGAATGCTTGAATACGATCTTTAACATTCTTTCGTAAGGACCCCCAGAATAATGAAATATCAAAACTATGTAAATCACCTGAGGTTACTAATTTTCTTATTTTATCAACGAGCTCACCTTTTGTTTCAAGCAAGCCATTACTAGGGTTAATCTTGCAATTAAAATCTTGTTGGTTTGATGGAATGATCGACTTAATAGAACCAGAGTATTCTTTAGCTAAACGATCAGCAAAATTATAATTTTTAGCTTTAGTTGTTACCGCTAAATTTTTATCTAATGTATTTACCCAAACATCATCTAATGTCCATGAAAGTGGATTTGTAGAAATTATTTTTTGGCCCATATCTTGCTTTGTCCAACCATCAGGAAGCCAGAAAATTGTTTTTTCTCTAGCTCTAATATAATCTTCCATTACAGTTGCCCAGGTAATAATTGTTCCAGTATCGGTAGGTGATATAGATGGTTCTAAATTTGGAAATAAAGTTTTGAAATGATTTTCAGGAATCATATATCCAATTAGATATGCGCATATCATCTGACCTTTTAAGGAAGTATTTTGAATTTTATTATGAATAAGTCTTTGTCCATGAAGAGATCCTTGGCTATGAGCTGCAATGATAAAAGGCTTTCCGTTATTAAAGTTCTCTAAATAATATTCAAAAGCATCCTCAATATCCCTATAAGCTAAATCATGAGCATTAAATCCATCCTCGCCTTTATCAAAGTAAGAGTAGTAAGTAGCCTGCCGATAATGAGGTACATATATATTGCAAGACTCGTTAAAAGCACTGGCTTGATTTATGAGCATTAATTCTGTTCTGTCATAAGAAGCAATATTCTTATCTACTCTGCAATTCCAGTGTCTGCCAAAAAAACCTGTTGGGTGAATATAAAAAACATCTATTTCTGAAGAGTCTGTAATAGATGAATAATTATCAGCAGGAACTTGATGCTGAAGACCTTTAATGTGGGGTAAAGCCGCCCAATTATAAATTATTGAATAGTCTGGTTGCTCCGGATGTTCAGATTGGGCAAAAGTAGTTTTTGGTTTTATTGGTACAAGAAGTTTATATAATTCCTCTTTTTCCATGATTTACTATTAAGAATTATATATAGATTTTTTAGGAGCTCTAAAGACCTCTTCAACCATAGGAATAAAGAAATCTAAATTATAAGATTCATAATCAGGATCGAAGCTATTTTGATCGTACTTTGCACAAAATTCTGCACACTTGTCAAAGTGCTTATTATTCTTGTATTTATCTCGCATATTCTTATCCAAACCAAGAAAATGAAAGAAATAATAACCCTGAAAGATGCCGTGATGTTTTACAATCCAATGATTTTCTTCAGAAACATAAGGCTCTAATATAGTTGCTGCAATATCAGCATGATTAGATGGCCCCAAAGTGTCACCTATGTCATGAAGTAATGCGCAGACAACATACTCTGTATCTCTGCCATCCTTATGTGCTCTTGTTGCAGTTTGCAAGCAGTGAGTAAGTCTATCTACAGCAAAACCACCTGTGTCACCTTTTAAAAGCTTCATATGCTCTAAAAGTCTGCCAGAAAGACTAAGTGTATGCTCCATACCCCAACCACCAATGATTTTATAATCATCTTCTGTACCATCAATCATTTTGGTAAATTTTGCTTGCTCATTATTCATATCAAAAATTATATATTAAATATATATAGCATGTGTATTATCTGAGGGTTATCAGTTTGTTCGTTGCAGTTGCGGCTGCCACAAGATTTCCATCCTGATATAGCTCAGCAGATGTGAATGCAATTGATTTTCCCATTTTTAAAATCTTTGCATTAACTTCTAGTCTTTTTGGTCTACAGGGTAATAAGTACTTCACATTGATATCCAAAGACAATGGGTTCACTTTAAACTCATGCAGATTTAGTATGTATTGAGCCATTGCTGAATCCAGCATTCCAGCAACAAAACCACCTTGAACTATTGTTCCATTTGTATGTGTTAATGCAATTGATGGATTAAAAATGCATGAATATATTTTATTATTCTCATCAAATGAGCAATCCTCAAAACCTAAAATTTCTAGGAACTCAGGCTTGTGCTCAATAAACATTTTCATTGTTTCTTTAAGATTCTTCATATTTTAATAACCTCATTATCGCTATGCTAGTTTTGTTTGTAATACTTTTACTTGGAGCAAATACAATTTGCTGACCTATTGAATGAAGCACAATTTGCATGATTTGATCTACAAGAAAATTATCAAATTTAATTTTAAAAACACCCTCTTTTATACCTCGCTTAATATCAGCTGACACACGTCTTTTATTTAGACTCCAAACATCTTTTCCGTAATGCCCTCTTTGACTCTGTATTAAGACAGCTGCCCAATTAGGTCTTACTGAAAGGTAGTTTATATATTCTAAATATCCAGTTTTAAAAATATTAGCTGCGCCTTTAACTTTAGATTTCTTAGAGTCTAAATATTTAGTTAAGTGTCTTGAAATGTATAAAGATGCTTGAGAATAGATATCTTCTTTATCAACAAAATAGTTATAAAAAGTTCCATTAGCCACCTCTGATTGTTGACATATTGCTTTTACTGAAGCGTTATGAAAACCTTTATCAGCCAATAAATCAATTGATGCGTCTATGAGGCTAAAGTAGGTTTTTTCTCTTTTTGACATATCCAAAATATTGGTAGAAAAAAAATTAGTAGTAGAAACTATCATTTGTTTATTTTACTTATCTATATGAGATATGTCTCAAAATTATGATGGTGTATTTATTGGTATTAATTACATTAGAGCTTATAGATAATATAAAATCTTTTTATGAACAAACAGAAAATTCTTTTAGTAGGCTCTTCGGGCTTTGCAGGTAATCATATAATGCAGGAGCTGGCAAAAAAAGATGTCGAATTAACAACACTATCAAGGAAAATTCCCAACAATCTTCCTAGTAACGCGACTAATCTTATATTTGATTTTGATAAACTCAGTGCTGATACTCAGCTACCCTCCTCAGATCATCTCGTTATATGCCTTGGAACCCCTTTAAAGCTTTGGGATTTAATTTATCTCAAAAAGAAAGATATTTCTTCGTTTATAAAGATTGATAAGCAGCATGTTATCAATCTTGCCAAAGCAGCAAAAAAATCAGGTATTCAAAAAATATCGATTGTTTCAGCAGTAGGAGCAAATTCTAAATCATTCAATACCTATCTTAAAACTAAGGGTGAGGTTGAGGATCAAATCATTAGTATGAATTTTGAATCTACAAATATCTTTAGACCTGCTCACATGTGCGGACGTATTGATTGGGAGAAAAATAAAAATTCATACAGATTTGATGTTTTTCTTGGTGAATATGTCAGCTTATTAACTAAACCTTTTATGATTGGAGGATTAATCGACTATAAAGGAGTTGACGTTAAGATTTTATCTCAATCTGTAGTAAAAAATTTAAGTAACAATAGTACTGGAATTCAGTACTTTACGTATAAAAATTTTAATTAGAATTTATTTTAGAAAATTGCATCACTAATTTTTTTAACAATGTCTGCTTGAGCAACATTTTTAGTATTTTCGTAAAAAGGATGGCCAAGAGTTGCTAAATCTTCCGCTTTCTCTAATGCTCTCTTCATCAAATCTTCAGCATTTACCAGTTCATCAATATAACCAGCTTCAACAGCCTGATTCATATTTAAAGGATCACCATGAAGCACAGCTCTGTAGAAATATTTTTTGTTTACTCGGGCTTTAACAATTTCCATTATTTGAATTGGTATATCCATATTATTTCTAACTTCATTCGCTTGGCATATGTAATTACCATCAATAGCAATCCTGTAATCAGCACAACAGGTTACAAATATACCTAAAGCAACAGAATGCCCGGTAACTGCAGCAACAACAGGTCTTGGAAATGCGTAAAGGTCTAAAAGAGTTTTATACCCTAACCTAACCATTTTTATAATGGCATCAACATCGCCAGATCCAAGTGTTTTTAAATCAAATCCACCTGAAAATATACCATCTCTTCCAGCTAAGATAAGTGAGCCAGAATCTTTTGGAACATCTTTTAGGCATTCGTTAAGAGAAAACAGCATATCGTATGAAAATACATTTGCCTTGCCGTCATCAAGAGTGATGATGGATACATCGTTATGTCTAGTAAGAGTTGCTAGTGATTTATTCATAATATAAATGCTATTTAAAGATAATTAATATAATACATTTCGATCATGTATTAATATAGAGTTAGACATGTATTAAATATATTTATTATGAACAATTATGACCTTTGAAGAACTAAGAGTAATAGTTATAGTTTACGTAGCAGCGCTGTTACCAATCTATCTTATTATTTTAAAAAGATCATCTCTTCCTCATTGGGTACCAGCTATATATATTGGTGCATTCTTAGCTTGCGCTATAGGGTGGGAGCTTTGGTTTACCTATGGCTGGGTAGATGGAGATTCAGTTGATATAAGACGTTCAGCGACATTAAATCAATGGCTACCTATCAATATTAATTGGGTTATGAATTCTCTTGCTGATGCCGGATCTATAACGCTTGGTGGATTATGGTTAATGTGGCGCTATGCAAAAAGAGATAATAATATATTTAAATATTGGAATTGGGGTGCCTTTGGTATCTTTATGGCCTGGTGTATTGGGCAAAATATCTTTGTTGAGATGTTCTTATACCACGACCAACTTTCAGTTGGTAAAGACCTTTCATGGGCGCCGTTGTCGCCTGCTGGACCATATATAAATCCTTTATTATTTGAATTTAATGGTCGAAGTGTAATGCTGCAAAGCCAAGTGCCTTGGCTAATACTCCCTTTCTTTATCTATAAAGCAGTTATCGTTATGAATAAAGAAAGAGTAAATTAAAATTTTATAGAATTACTTTTTCTTTTCTTTCTTTTCTTTTCTTTTTTCTTTTAAAGTTTTACCTTTCTTCTTTTCATTTTTTTGTTTATCTAATCCTTTAGCCATATTATTTCCTGTTGTTTAATTAAAGTATAAATAAAAAAGGGGCCATATGAAATGGCCCCAGAACATTAAGTTATTTAAAAAGTATGATGGCCGGAATTGAGAGAGGTAATCTCAACCGTCATAATTAAATACTTAATAATGCGACTTAGTTTTAAAGCTAAGTTCCCCTGAAGTTGTATCTTGTCCGTGATAACCCTGCCCAGCTGGCATATAGAAAGTTATTCCAGGATATTCTTTAAACTCATGTGCATGTTGACTATCTCCAGCATCAGCAGTTCTTAAATAGACTTTGTGTGTAAATCCTGAGGCACCTTTGTATGGGCCTACAGAAACAGTACCATTTACCTCTAATGCACCAGAAGTTTCATTAATATCTAGTTTTGATTGATCAAATATTGTCACTATCTCTATTCTTCCGTTAGTGTACATACCTGAATGCACTCCACAATGAGGATATAGAACTGTTGGCGTATCTGCCGTTACTGTAAGACTATTAATTGACTGGCTCCATCCTTGATTTGAACCAATATTATTATTACCAGCGGTATCATTTTGAGTAGTAGATATTTCAAATGGATGTGCAGTAAAAACACTATTTGCGGTTGGCTCAAAGACTATAGTATCTCCAACTTTTGCATATATTACTAACGCAGTTGAATCTGCATTAACTCCATCAACTGTATAGTACGCAGAGCCGCTATTTCCAACTGTATAGGATGTTGTTCTAAAGCCTTCAACATCTGTAAGATTTGTTCTTGAACTTTTATCTGAGATCCATTGCAAGGTATTAAAAATTATTTGATCAATTTCAGTGCTATCAACTGTATCATCCAAAATTCCTTTTAGAAGAGGAGTCACATGATCTCTTGCTGTCATAGAGAAATATGCCTGCTCATTATTTGAATCAACATAAACCTTTTGTAAAAAAGATGAAAAACTTCCTGATAGGCTCTCTAGTTGTGCATTTGTAACTGTGTAATTAGGTAAATCAAGATTAAGTAGCACGTCTCTTACTAGAGTTGTATCACCAAGGGAGGTTTCGGTTGAAGCATCTCGATTAAAAATAGCATCGTTAATTGTGGAAACAGCTGTTAAATTATCCGAAACACCTGACTGACTTTGCAGAGCACTTAGGGCCTCATACATCATCAGCAGCTGGGTATTTACTAAGGCTGCTTTATTTGATGCAGCATCGTTAACGCTAAGATAAGGATCATCAAAACGAATCATGAAGTTTGAGTTAACACCAAGCTTTTCCTTAAGGGATTCATAAGAGAATCTATTATCACCATAAAGCATTGTACTTAATGGTGAAATAACAAGATTTTGATCAGTGGTAGGGTCAATTAAGCCCATAGTAAATGAATCCGCATCATCAGTGACAGGATTAAAACCATCCTGAGCTAATAATTTAATAGTCGCAGTAATATTGTCATCTATTTCTAACGAAAATGAACCATCTGCGTTAGTTGTAGTTGAATAAGTAGCATCTACACAAGTATCAATTCCGTCTGCATTAGTGACCGCCATGCAAACAGTTGCAGATTGAATGTAGCCATCTCTAATTAAAACTCCGTCAAAATTAGTTGTTGTAACATCATCGGATGTATCGTTTGTTACCGTTACAGTGAAGTTTTCACTATCTGTTAGGGAGCCATCTGAGACTGTAACCGTAATTTGATAATTATTATCAGTATTAGCATCTGAAGGTAATTCAAAATCTGGGGAACTTATGAATGTTACAACTCCGGAGGAATTAATACTCATAAGAGCTGAATCATCTCCTGAACTTATAGAGTAGGTTAATGTATCGCCATCAGCATCTGATGCTGAAACTGTAAAGGCTGAAGTTTGATTTTCTAATACTGAATAAGTGGTAGTAGAGGAATCTATCACGGGAGCGTTGTTGGGGTTATAACCGTCACCTCCGCCACCTGAACTAGATCCGCCTCCACCACCGCCACCACCACATGCTGTTAATACTATTAGGGGGAGTAATTTTTTTATAATTCTTTTATTCATAACGCAATCCTGAACCAAAAGGCTCTATGAACTGGGCGTCAATGAAATAAACAATATAACAAAGCAAGGCAGTATTTGTAGTGACAAATTAATTTAGAGAAATAATAATGTCAACTAATTTAAATTAGTTGTATTAGAAGGGTTATTTAAGCTAATTTATTGTAGTTTTACTACAAAATTTAGTATAAATACAATTAAAAGGATTTAAATAGTGTTTTAATTTTAGTAAGCATCGAAGGGTTTCCTTTAAAACTTTTTATGGATTCATTGGGGCTATTCCAGCCATGGGCTGAGTCAATAAAAAAATTAGAATCTATTTTAAGCCAGCTAGAGTCATCTAAGGTTCCAGCTTTGATATATTGGATATGTGATATCTCTTTAGCATAACTTAGAACCCCAGACCCGCAGTTCTCACAAAACCCCCTTCTTATATGAGATCCTGATGAGCCTTTTACCTCGAAGAACTTTAGATCTCCTTCCATTAATATATGTTTTTTTGCTATAAATAAAATTGTTGCTTTACCAGAACCTGTAGACCTCTGGCAATCTTTGCAATGACAATTATGAGCTGATATAAGTTTATCTCTATCAAAAGAATAAGATATGTCTCCACACTGACATCTGCCTGACTGTTTCAATTGGGCGGCATCTTTTTTTATTATCTTATCTTGCTCAGATTCAATAAACTCTTCATACTCTTTATTCATGATAGTTTTTATTAGATAAGTTCAAGCATTTTGATATCTGGAGCTTCTGTCATAAAGGCTCCCATTTCAGCCCCTAAGGCTCTAAAGTAATCTGTTTTACCGTGTATTTTTTGAGCCTCTTGATCTTTATACTTTTCTAAAAAGATATAAGTTGTTTCATTATCTTTATAAAGATCATAGTAAAGAACTCCCTCCTCATTAGCGTTTACTTTTTCAACTAGTTTGGTTGCTACGGCCTCAAAGTCTTTACCTGAACCTTCTTTAATTTTTAATGTTGCTATAACTCCAATCATACAATTACTCCTTAAAATTTTTATTTATTTTGGCACAGTCTTAAAAGAAAAGGAAAAAACCCTTAAAATGTTTTAATATAAATCATAGTATTATTTATACTTTATATAAGGAGATGGTATGACTGCAACAAAATGGGAATATAAAATAGCTGACTTAAGTAATTCAACCTCAATGGGCTATAGCAATCCAGAAACGGAAGATTTTAAAGAAGAGCATAAGGATAGTGACTGGAAATTGTTAATGATGAATATTGAAATTAATAAACTAGGCCAGGAAGGTTGGGAGATGGTCTCAAACAATGGTTCTGATCAAATCTATTTTAAACGTCCAGTACTTTCTTAAATAGTTTAGTTATTTTGACAGATTTTCTCTGCTTCGGCTTTTAGTTGATCTTTAGCATCTTTGCTGAAATTATTAATATCATAATTTCTATCCATTAAATCTAGAATTTTATAGATATAAACATTACCTAGCTCTCTATCCTTTTTAAAAGCAACATCTAATCTATTTAAGGTCATTAGATTTATGGTTGATTTACCCTCTGACGGATATAGCGTTAATAAGAAATCTCTTACATCTAGATCATCTTGTGAGTCACTAAATCTAATAAGCGTTACTTTTTTGAAGGCTTGAGCTCTAGTTAAGCTAGTAATAGTTAAGTTAATACATTCTTTAACTGCTTTAGGCTCTGTGGAGCAGTCCAAAAGAACTGTAGCCATTTGTGTATCAACTTTGGTGCACTCTATTTCAGCTTGCTCTAGAGAGCATCCTGCAATAATTATAAGCATTGCATAGCAAACTTTAGATGCCTTCATTAACCAATACCCTTAATTAAGCTAAGATTTTCTAACAAGAACTATTAGATTTATAAATGCATTCATTCTTAATCCCTAAAATTATCAAACTGAAGAGGTAGATCATATTTTTGATCTTTAATAATTTGAATAATTTGCTGAAGTTCGTCTCTTTTCTTTCCACTAATACGAATACTTTCGCCTTGAATAGAAGCTTGAACTTTAACTTTTGATTGCTTTACTAGAGTAGTTATTTTTTTTCCCAATTCCCTATCTATGCCTTCTTGAAGAGTAATCTCTTGTCTAGCAGAACCATTAGCCACGTCTACTGCTCCTGGTTTAAGGGTTCTTAAATCTATTCCACGCTTAGAAAGAGATTCATGTAAAACTGGTTCCATTTGTTTAATTTGGAAATCCTCTTTAGTTGAAAGAAGGATTTGTTTATCACTGAGAGTAAATTCTGCACCTGTACCTTTAAAATCAAACCTCGATTTTAAAATCCTATTCGCCTGGTCTACAGCATTAGTTAGTTCATGTGTATTGAGTTCTGATTTGATATCAAAAGATGCCATAGTATTTAATGATTAAGTTTTATTTATTTTGGCATAATCAGGGCAAATGCACCATACAGATTCAAGTAATCTATTCGCACCAAGATCATATTTAAGATAGAAATCTACTTTATTTGGCTTCTTCGTATATCAGGATTGAAATTTGGAAATGAGCTCACGTATTGAGTAATTCGTTGTAGATGGGTATCAAATGCCGAGTTATTATCATTGTCACGCTCAGGTAATAATTTAATGCTTACAAGTTGTACAACAATTTCTTTAACAGTCATATCCCCCCAGTAGTAGACCTCAGCCATTGTTCTTACAGCACGATCTTCAAATGATTGAGCATCAACCTTTTTTCTGTAGACATCTAATAATTCAACTTGGGCAAAAATACTATCTAATATCTCTGAGTCCCCTGCTTTCTCTTTTTGAAACTGAAATATAAGTCTTAATGCTTGATACTGAGGCTCATTAGAATTAATCATTAGCCACATAAAATACGAAGCTTTTTCTTTTTCTGAATTAAATTGAATATCTTTAACTTCGGTATGAAATGCAACACAAAATTCTTTAAGCTTTTCAATATACTGATCAACAGATTCGCCTGTTTGTATATGGGGAACTAGGGAAAGCTTTAAAACTTGTGGCTTGGTTTGTTTTGTCATTTATCAGACTCCGAAGTTATTTAAATACCTATAAACATAAATAACAAAAGCTAAGACAACAGTGTAGCTAATAAGTTGACCATACTTCTTATAAAACTCCATGATAATTTAGCTAAATGCCATGATTACAAATACCAATAGTATTAGTAGCATTAATAGTTTTTTCATATTTTAGAGCTCACCACTTAATATTATCTTTAACAATATAGTAAAGCAGGCCAATAAAAATAATATTTCCAATTATGTAAGTGGTGTAATTCATTTATCTTCCTTTTTTTTATTTATTTTGTCATAGTCTGAAACTAATTAAAAATAGGGAGTAAAATAAAAAAATGGCTCAACCAATAACCTTAACAGAATCAATCATTCCAAGACTTAATCAAAGAAGTAAATATGAGCATGATCGCGCTTATGCGGATTATGTTTACCAAACAATAGTTAAAGCTCTTAAAGATGAACCTGAAACATCGCCATTAACGAGCAACATGACATCACCAGCATTAAGAATAGTGTCTGCTTATGAAAAGGAAGCTTCTTTAAGTGATAAGAGTATTAAAAGAATAATGAAACATGCTGTAAATATAGGAAAGATTCAATCCAGCTTATGCCGAAGAGGAACAACAGCTGATAAATCTAATTTTTATCTCTGCTGGTCCTTGTTTGAACAAGGATTGTCATGGAGTAAGATTTATGATGTATCAAATGACAATTGTGCTTGGAACAGTCAAAGTAAGGATGATGTTATTAATAAGCTAAAAAGAATGTCCTTGCGATTTAGTTGGGAAATATTATCCACTTAAAAGATAATATAAATTAACCTATTAATTTAAGCTTATCTTTTCTTGTTAACTTTTTTATTACGCTTTCTCGTTTTGAAGAGCTAGACCTATCTAAATAGCTTTCTTTGTAAACTAATTTAACTGGTCTTCGTGTCTTAGTGTAATTTGCTCCTTTAATTGAGCTGTTATGTTCCTCTATTCTTCTTTCTATGTCTGTAGTTATTCCTGTATATAAACTTCCATCGGAACACTTAATTATATAAGTCCACCAAGGCTTATTTTTTTGGTCCATCAATCTTTATTATTAATAGTTTTTTATGCGAATATCTTAATAAAAAGAAATCCAACAACGGTTACGCTAAGAAATAAAATACCTAGAAGCTTTATTATTCCAACTGATTCTTCTTCTTTTTTCATATATTTTTATTCGTATTTATAAGACAAAGAATTCTAATATTACGATTGTTATTACTCCAGCAAGAACGCCATACATAAAATTTTTCCACCAATTATTCATAATCTCACCTTTTTTAATTAAGATAATTTTCCGCTTTAGGATCGTCAATTATTATATCAAAATCTTTGAATGAGGAAATGTATCTACGTATTCGCTTTCTATGATTATCAAGCAATGAGTCATCATCTTTACTATATTCATCTAAAAACTTCTCTGCTATTAGTTCATCTGTAATTTCATTAACCGTTAAACCATCCATATAGAGATACTCAGCTGCACTCCTTACAAGGAGATCTTTATAGGTAATAGCTTTTAATGATTTAACATAAGCCTTAAGAGACTCCATCTCAGGGAATACTTCAGCTACAGCATTCCCAGAAGGGTCGTCATCCTTATTTGTAGCTCTAGCAACAGTTATGGTTCTCAATAGGCAATATTGGGGTTCACTCGAGTTTTTAATTAAATATGTAAAAAGTTCAGTTTGTTCTTCGTGAGTAAATCCAAGATAAGGATAAGCTTTAATATGATTATGTAAACGAACACAATAACCGTAAAGGTCTTTTAAGAATTGCTCTATTTCTTGCTCACTAGCTTTAAATATTGGAACATCTTCAACTTCTACCAAGTCTGTTTCATCAAACTGTTTATCAAAATTCATTTGGTGTGTCCTGTATTAAATCCATGAAGGTATTTATTATATCAACTTTATTTAACAACCTATTTGCTCCGAAATCTTTTACAAACAACCAAATTATTTTTTACATTATCCATTTCATAGTATGCATCTTGAAGATGGCGCTTACCATTTGGTTTAATCTCTGTTCTGCCATGAAGAACCCTATGACCTGAAACTAATAGTATATGGCCTGCATTAAGTCTAAATATTGATTTATATTTTTTACTATTCACTCTAGTGCATAGCTCGTGATATGCCTTGTAAAATGTATCTAAATCCTTTTTTAGAGGATTAATCATTTGCATGAGCTGATTAGAGAATCGGAATCCAATTACTTTATTTGCAGAATTAAGTCTTACAATTGGTTCCTCAGTAAAAGTTTCATTCATTTCATCAAATTGTCTAAAGGGAACAGGAAAGGTTGTTAAAATATCAAAGAAATTAGGATGGTCATTTCTTAAATCCGCTAATACGGACAAGCCATCAACAATCATAGTCTCTCCTCCAGCACACTCATTATTCAGCATGTGGAGCGCTTGAACGCTTGGAGGCCAAGAATAGCTTGCAAAATCATTATGAGGAGGAACCTCTAAAGAGGTGTGAGCAATATTATATACATACCCATCTAATGAAACATTATGAATGCGCTCAAATAAGACCTCTCTTAGAGGGCCTAGTCTTGGTGCAAGATCCTCTAATGTATTTGGGGTTTGGGGAGCGTCTTTAATACATATAGCGCCTTTAGTTATAAATGTCTCTATAGCATCTATTGCAGTGTGATTATTATGTAAAAAATCATTCCAGTCATAATAGTCTGGTGTGAAATCTTTATTCCATAAAAAAAATTTAGGCTTTTGTTGATGGTGAAAAGATTTAATATCTTGAAAATTTATAGATGTCTTGTGTTTGTCAGGCCAGGAAATATGGATATTACTACCTTCTATATATACATTATCCGGTTTTAGATCAGATGAAACAGAATTAAGCATAAATCTTTTTTCCTGCGTTTGAAAGACTCTACACTCTTCACAAGAGCAGTTATCTCGCATCCATAAGTGCGGAAGCTCATACTCGACTTTGCTATTTAAATAGATTTTTAAAGAATTTTTATTAATCTTAAAATCCACATTCACAACCCCCCTTTTAAAAGGAAAAAAATCTAAGTAAATAATATTCCTTGCAGAGAATTTGAGCAAGAATAATTTTTATATTCCAAAGGCTTAAAGTAAAACAAAGTCAGCAAAAAACTCTCCTAAAGCCATGAATGCTATGAAAACGATTATTAGTGTTTTAGTATCAGGGTTTTTTAAATTCATTCCAAAAGCATAAACCAAAATCTTGGTGGCCTATAGAAAAGCCTGGAGTAAAAAGAAAGCCTACTAAGTTACGACTGGGAGAGCTGTTCGTCATTCATCTTTTTCTCTCCTACAATTTATCTCGAAAGTAAATACCCGGCCATCTAAAATCTTATTTTTGATTTCTTATTAAGAAATTAAAAACTAAGAAAAGACATTCCTCAGACCGCGATTTAAAGTCGCCGCAATGCCCGAACAATGAGTCTCGTCTTCAAGTATGGCAGTATTTACTGTCAACCCTTGGTAATTTCTCTTTTTTAAAGTTTTGGATAAGGATTTTACATTTGTAACCATTTTAAAATCGATTCCTTCTTCTTCTTCTTCTAGACTCCCAATTGATAAGAATATTTTAGCAGGTAAGTGTTTATTGTTCTCTGAATATTCTTTTTCGACTTCTAGAATATGCCTATCATCCCACCAAATAGAAGGACTCCCTATTACGTATCTATTGAATGATTTAGGAGAAGTAAATAAAGTAAAAAGGCCAAATAAACCACCTAAAGAAAATCCACAATAAGTCTGGTCTGACGCATCGACATGATAACTATCGTTTATGATTGGTTTAACTTTATTATTTATAAATTCTAAGAACTCTTTTGCACCGCCAGCCTCTACCTCAGGTAAATCTCCAAATATCTTGTACATATCTTTTTGATTAGTCATCCAAACAGAATCATTAGTTGGCGTTAGATCTCTATTCCTAAGGCTCATAAAATCGTTTAAATTATTACTTACATAATCAATGCCAACTAAAATAAAATGGGGCAAATCGTTTACCAATTGCATCAATGGTAAAGAGCTCATGAGTCCACCGAAATTTGATCCTGCATCAGTTACATAGACAACTGGATATTTCTTATTCTCCTTTGAGTAGTTAGGAGGAAATCCCACGTTGATTAGAAATCTTTGATTTATTTCTTCGCTAAAGATTTCTAACTGTTCTGTATTCTCTATGCTGAATTTACTCATTTTTAAGTTTTTCATTCCAAAAGTATAAACCAAAATCTTGGTGGCCTATAGAAATGCCTGGAGTAAAAAGAAAGCCTACTAAGTTACAACTGGGAGAGATATTATTAAGGTAGTCACTAATCGACTACCTTTTAAAATAACCAAAATAATTAAGAATAGACATACCTTATAAATACTTTAAAATAGCGAGTCTTAGCGTTGGAGAGATGGCAGAGCGGTTGAATGCACTAGTCTTGAAA
>Ga0209709_10000613_pt1 | contig 33789 bp, 25 predicted proteins | sample ArcticOcean_MG_C_2_FD_187435 | JGI IMG/M metagenome (GOLD analysis project Ga0209709, IMG submission 187435) | Marine microbial communities from western Arctic Ocean - ArcticOcean_MG_CB4_136 (SPAdes) (version 2) | ecosystem: Environmental > Aquatic > Marine > Oceanic | place: Arctic Ocean... | reverse complement strand
CCTCTAGTTTTTAACCGTGACCCTTGTAACAAATTCTTTCAGAGTGATCTATGACCTATGTCTTTACGATAATGCGAACCTTCAAGGCTAATCTTTTTCATTGTTTGATATGAAAGATTTGCTGAGTCAATAAGTGTATTTGAAATCCCTGTAATTGACAATACCCTACCTCCGTTTGAGAGGATATTTCCATCCGAGTCGTACTTAGTACCTGCATGATGAATAATCGTGTTTTTTGATGGGGGTTCCAATCCATTAATCAAGCGATTTATCATTGGAGATGATGGATAGCCTTCTGATGCTAAAACAACAGTCAATGCATGTTTTTCATGAAACTGAATGTCAAGCTCAGAAAGTCTTCCTTCGGCGGTTAATGCAAAAAGATCATACAAATCTGAGGATATTAGTGGTATTGTCACCTGTGTTTCTGGATCTCCAAATCTAACATTATATTCGATAACATAAGGATCTCCATCTTGATTAATCATTAAACCTACATACAAACAACCACGATAAAGGTCATCTTGAGATGATAACCATTGATGCATTGGTTCTATTATTCTCTTAATTATTTTATTTTTCACTGAATCAGTAACAATTGGGGCGGGAGCATACGCACCCATGCCTCCTGTATTTGGCCCCGTATCACCATCCCCCACTCTTTTATGATCTTGACTAGCAGGAAGACAAACAAAACTGGATTCATCCATTACAACAAGCATACTGGCCTCTTCACCCTCAAGAAATTCTTCAAGTAGTACAAAACCATCTAATCTAATTCCTTCAGAAATTGCATTCAATGCTTCATTTTTATCTTCTGTTACGGTTACTCCCTTTCCTCCAGCTAATACATCTCTCTTGATTACCCAAATAGGCCCAAATCCATCAATCAATCGCTCTGCATCCTTACTGTTTTCAATTCTGATAGAAGAAGCAGTAGGAATATCTAATTTTAGCATAATCTCCTTTGCATACTCCTTAGAACCTTCTAAATTAGCACCACTAGAATGCGGGCCAAAACATAAAACATCAATCTGGCTTAATTTATCGGCTAATCCATTTACCAGTGGTCCTTCAGGACCAACAATAACCAAATCTACATTCAGTTTTTTGACTAAATCAAGTATTTCATTAACATTTGAAATATTTATTTTATGATTTGTTCCAATCATAGAAGTTCCAGCATTACCCGGGGCAATATGTAACTCTGAAACACTCATACTTTCTTTTAATCCAAGTGTGATGGAATGCTCTCTTCCTCCGCCTCCAACTACAAGAACACTATTTCCCATGACATCCTTGAATACGACTAACCCCATAATTAAATCGCAAGCAAAAGGAAGGTAAGGTGTAGATTAAGACACTAACTTGTTTAAATGCCTCTTTGATTTCGATTGGCACTATGTTGGACACTTTAGTGCCCACAAGGGCAGATATTGCTTACGCACTTACTCTTGACGGGTTCATTGGTTTCCTTACGATTGTAATAGTCGTTTTATGGATTTATATGCCAGGCTATTTAGCAAATACCTTTGCTATGATCTGGGGGAGATTGCCTCCTAAATACGGATATGGACCTTGGCCAATAGACTTTGGAAAAAATGCATGGGATGGAAAAAGAATTTTTGGAGACGGGAAAACTTGGAATGGACTAATTGGAGGATCAATATCCAGTGGCTTCCTAGGAGTTATAATGCATGCACTTTCAAAAGGGAACACAAAAAAGATTCCATTCATAGACATTATTGCAGGAGTTAGTGAGAATGCTTGGTTCTGGATTGGTAATGAGTGGGTTACTTCCTTTTTTATTGGCTTCTTACTTGGTGTCGTTTGCCTTTTCGGTGACGCAACTGGTTCATTTTTCAAAAGAAGGAAAGGCCTAATAAGAGAAGGTAAGGAAACAAGCCGTGCACCATTATTAGATACACTTCCATTTGCAATTGCATTATTTGCCTTCGGGGGATTATTTTTGGGTGATTCAATAATTAAATGGGAAAACATAGATACTGTATATTCTCCACATGGTGTAACAAGAGTAGTATTGGCAGGATTCCTACTCTTACTTTCTACGCCATTTTTACACAGAGCATTCAATATGTTTGGCTACAGAATGGGTTGGAAAGACGTAGATTATTGAACTTTTTTCCGTTTTATTGAAAACGTCAAGTTGTTTCGGAAAAGTAATGGCAATCAAACATAGCGCAATAATAATTTCAGTTTTGGTGGTATTTCTACTATTTACCCCAATAAGCACACAAGCAGAAAACAATGATTCCGTCTATATCGACGGCGGTAATATTGATTTAGATTTAACAATAATTAATGGGCAAACTGTACATATTTCAAATATAGTATCCATTGCCGACAATGTCTCAATAAATATCCAAAATGGAGGAACATTAAATCTATCTGGGATTCTCACTGGTACATCGCTTGGTTCTACTTTTTTACCCTATGGAGTAAATGCTAGCATAATGATTCCAAATATGGTTGAGTCTGGAACAAAAGTAGTTAAAGTCACATTTAAGTTGGATTCCGAAGAAGAGTTTGGCCCAGAGTTATTTTGGAATGGAAATAGTGTAAATATTACAAATGAAAGTAGCCATACCATCTCAATGCCTTTTTCTGCTGGTGATGAGCCTCTAAATGTAAATTTACTCGGAAAGAATATATTTGGAACAAAAATCACTAGTATCTCTTTAATGATTGATGAAAATGAAGTCCTTAAAAAATCACCATGGGATTTTGAACAGACAGGATTGAATCCACATTCTTCAAGAAATTGGAATTTAGTAAATGACGGTTCATTAAATTTAATTAATTCAGAAATCATTGGAGCTATGATTACGGGTTCAGGGACTTTTAATGCATTAAATAGTCATTTTAATTTAAGTTCTCCAATCTTACTCACATCTACTTCTATATTCAATATTGAAGGAGGAGGGATGGATGGTAGTGAGACTGATGAATATCTTGAAGCACCTTGGGGAGCAAGTATAATATGGAATAATGCAACAAGTACAGGAGAAGGAGATAGATGGATTAAGACACTTGATTGTCAAAAGATAATACTACCTTCGCCTGAATCATTTATTGTTGTTAAAAATCTACAATACATGAACAGCGGAGTATATGTAGATCGTCAAGGTTTTGCTAATCAAAATTCTGAATTCGAATTCACAGGCATGTGCGACACAGGGTGGAGAATGGTTGAGATTGTAGATTCAGAGGGGTCCGCTTGGATAGAAGATGCATACATAGAATCTGTGTGGTGGAATTCTCCCTGGGGAAACTTTAGTACATCAAACATCCCATTAGGATTTGAATCAATAATTGAAGTTCAGTTAGATATTCCTGAGGTAAATGTTAATTCTATTGAATTAAATAAAAATATCTCTGTTGTAGATGAACCAATTGAAGTCACAATAACTTTGGAAAATACAGGTAACGCATCGGCAATGGTGCCTATTGAATGTACATTATCAGATGGGAATGATGCAGATGTATCTCCATTTGGCCAAACGGTAATAATCGCAGCAGGAGAAACAGGGGTTGTTTTAGTAAATTGGAGACATAATAGTGAGGGTAGTGAATCTTTAACTTGCCAACCATTAAAACCTGCAGGATTTGAAGATTCGGCCCTCTTAGGAGGAACATCTGCCACCAGCCAAATAGTTACTTGGAATGCTTTGATGGATTCTTCAGATACCACATCTAGTTCAATTATCGTGTTAGTATTATTAGTTGCTGGAGTTGCTGGCTTAGTCACATATCTGAAAAAAACAAATACAGATACTGAAAGATCTCAAGAAGAAAAAATAGATCCAGTAGAAGAATAATATTATTCTGCACTATGTAGGGTTAATTTTTTCAAAGGAAACTGAACTGAATTGAACAATTAACGCAATCCAGATAATCAAAAAAACGGCACCAATTCCAAGGTTAAATGACATTAATTGGATTACTAACCAAATACCAAGATAAAATACTGCTATGGCCCCTGCCAACCCACCCATCAATAGTGGAGCATAACGTAATCTTGGATCAATGAAACTGTAAACATAATACCCACCACCAAAGAATGCAAACACATAGGCAAACGCCACATAAATAAGGCCTGCACTTAAACCAAACAAAGCAAAGAGTGGAGATAATTCGGGCTGAACAAGAATAATCTCAATAGCAAGGAATATGGCAGCAAAATTATGCATTGCTTGATTATGAAATTGAAATAAATTATCATGATTACGCTCTAGGCTCACTTCTTCTGGTATTACGACATAGCGAATTACTGTGGCAGTTAGGAAAGAAGTACCTAATGCAGCAGTAAGTAGTACTATTTCTGATATTTTTAACCAGAGAGGGATGCTATAACCCATTAAAAATAATAAAGAAGCAATACCTGCAAATAAAAAATAAAAAATAGTAAGCAATAAATTCCAACTACTGAAGGTAACGAACCTTTCAAAACCAACCACACGAATAATTGCCTCTTTTCTTTCATGATGAAGTAAGACAGGCATAATACCCTGGGCTATTTTCAACATGTAATATATGGCTGAAGCACCGAGGATAACAGAAATAAAGCGCCAGATCAAAATTAGTTCTAATGGTACCAAAGACGACTGCAGAGTAATAGCGCTACTCACAATAAGTTCTGATACATCCAACTGGGTCATAGCAAAGGCACTCAAAACGCCAATAAATATCAGAGTAATGAGTGTGAGATGAGTTGAATCTCTTTCTGCATAACTAAATTGTTCGCCCATAGAATATGCAACCCAGAGGTGCTTTTGAATACTTTTAATGTATATTTAAGAACGTGTATTAAGATTATACAAATACGGGAAATAAATCCTAACAGGGCTCTGTTGGTTTATAGGGTTCTTTTTCATGTTTATCTCCATTACTATCTGTTTCTAATGACGTATCACGATTCTCATTATATTCCCAAGAATAGTCATATCCTTCCGAAGAAAATTGCATTGTTCCTTCTTGATCGACATCAACACTAGAATCTAACACTAAAGTAAATTTCAAATGATAGCATCCATCATCTTCATAAAAATCAGTTCTATCGATATATTCTATCTCAAAAGTTCCTGAGTCGGTTCCACTTAATTGTAACCAACTATCTTCCACTGAACCAGCACCAGACAATAATTTTTCACCATTTTGTGGTGATGTGGACCATTGTGCTAAATATCCATTAACTATTATTTGGGGGTATGAATAAACTACTGCTCCCTCAAAGGTTATATTAGCACTAATCGTATAATCAGAATCAATATGAGAGATTAGGTCTGGATTAACTGCATCTTGTACACCCATAGATACTCTCATCGAAACTCCTTCATGACAAACGCCATTACACTGTGTGTTACTATTGGTACTCATTACAATTAGTTCTCCATCACCCTCTGTGATGGTCCTATCCATCACACTTGCAGGTTCAACTTTGTATTCTGCTGCTTTTAAATCACCTTGATTCGCATTTACCTTATAGAGTACATCTTGACCTGAAGTTCCAGTTGCCCTAGAATTACCTTGATAAAAATCAGAAAATGGGATTTCAATGTTTATTAAATTACTAGAAGGTGTTTCAGTTGTTGTAAATACTTCAGCATCCCCGTAAGATATTGTAATTTGAACAGGATCTTTAGAAGCACTGGAAAACATTGGATTACCAAATCTAATTTGTATTTTTAATGCATTATTATCTTCTTCAATCGAATGATCTGTAATTGTCATTGAACCAGTTCCAAAACTAAACCCCATTGCAACTTGTGCGGCTACAAATACTAAAAGTAAACTTGCTACTGCAGCGCCAACCTTCATTCCAAGATTCTCAATTCCCATAACTCCGCTTAATAGTCCTGAGCTTGCTGCAGGAGTAACTGCAGTTGTTGCTTCACTAGCCAATTCTACTACAGATTCAGTTGTAGCAGAGGACTCGGCTTCTTTTGCTTTTGATAATAGTCCACTCATATTTCATCATCCCTCTTTATTCACTCACTCACGTTAAAGGTTTATCAAATGAATTGTTAATCGTGTAGATTTAATTCAAATTGTTAACTTCTAGGAGGTTTTCAAAATCTTCTTCGTCCTCATCTAATCTACGGTAAGCTACTGCTGCTGCAAATGCTAACATAGATATTGTTGGAATGATTTCGAATCCTGGAAGGTATACTCCTCTAACATAAACAGTTACCATCTGAACTTGGTAATTCGGGATCCCTTCTGTCCTTACAGAGAAATCGCTAGTTGCTTTAAATTGTAATTGATAATAACTGTCAGTCCATCCTTGTACCTTAGGTGTTCTTGTCAATACGTTTACTTTCTGTGCGGGTGCTTGCGCATCTATTTCAGTAGATATTAATGGAAGTGATATCTGAAATCCTGCTTCTTCTAATTCGTCTCTATTCTCGATTTCGATATTGAATTTATCTAGTGCATTTCCTTGGTTGTATATTTTGAACTCAAAGTAGTAATCTACCTTAGGCCTTAGTTGTTTAAATGGTTCGGATGCTTCAACTTGTAATCTACTGAATTGTTTTACAACTACCATAACATTTGCTGTTTTTTGTACAGGGTTAGGGTTAGGTGCTCCATTGAAAGTTTCAACTGTTCCTGCAATTGAAACTACTCTTGTTGTTTCAGGCATTCTAAGATCTCCTCTTACTGTAACTTCAAACGTAATGGATGAAGATGCACCAACTGTTACTGAACCAGGTCCTGCAAATGCTAAACCTCCACTAGTAATTGTAATCCTTACGGTTTCAGAGTAGCCAGTAGGGTTCGTAGCAGTACAATATGTGATTCCTACACGGGTTGAACCTGGATATACATCAATTGGGATGTTCGAAGGTGAACATTGGATGTCAATATCGGGATTAGGTGATTGTGCTGCTGCTGGAACTGTCATTGCTAACACACTCAGTGCGTATATTCCAAGTAAAAATATTGGTAATCTAACGAGTCTCATTGTATTCACTGGTATTCCCCAGCACGAACATACTCTTAACCCTTACTTGGCTAGGTGGTCCTATTTACAGCAAATTAACTAAGATTACTATTTTACTCTCCACATTCTGATAAGAACTCATTACAGGTTTTTTGTAATGTTGTATTTAATTCAAAGGTCCATATTTCACTAGTAATTTCAATCTCAGCTTGGCCGTTTTCTATAAGAACTGGACCTTGAGTATTAAGAGTCACATCTACAATCCAATCACCATGGCCAAAATCAGCCTCTGCTATCCACATGTCATGAATCTGAGATTCAGTCGTTTGATTAGCAAGATAAAATTTTGAATCACCATCATAACCAGGAATAATTAAGATTTCTGAGGACATTGGATTGGAATCACATATCCCATCGAAAGAGGTCGAATTAAGACCGTTAGGGGGCGTTATCTGAACTGAGAATTCATCTGGCACATCTAAGGGGTTCCCGTTTCCATCATCACAACTAACTATAATACCGACTGAACCAAAATGTAATGTTTCTGGATAAATATCTCTACTATAAGTTACAGTATCTCCATCATTTACCCCTGTCGCTACAAGAGTATCAGCATCATAAATTTCTTCAAATTTAACATCCCACCACCAATCTTCACCAAATTCTAGTTCTTGGTTTTCAGAATTAGAACTAACAACAGAGTAACCTATTTCTGAAATGAAAAACAATATTACTACAACTACAAAACCTTGATTTAGCATAGGTTTAGGGATTTCATATCTTCCAAAGTATGAACTATCTGAGTCATCTCGGAAATAACACATCATAAAATGTGCAATGAATGCTGAGCCAATGCCTGGAACACTTTCGAAAATATATTCATTTAATCCAAGAATACGCCAAATTAATACGCCAGAAAGTGCAGCAACCATCATTGTAATTGAATGCCTTGTATCTGGCTCATATCCACACATTCTAATTAATAACAAGGGGATAAATATTGCACCTAATCCATATACTGCTAAAACAACCAATGAGAATACTGAATCACCACCCGGAATATACAAACCACAAATTGAAATTAATGTTGCAAATGCAGCAACAAATAATGTTACTTTCTTTGTGGTTTTATGATCTTGACTCCATTCCGGTTTAATATCATCGGTAATTGCTGCAGTACATGCTAAAACTTGGCTATCTGCTGTAGACATTGTTGCAGCAAAAATAGATGCTAAAATTAATCCAACCCAAAATGGGCTTAATACCTCCATCGCAATAGTTGGCAAACCTAGTTCTGGATCGAATGTTGAATCGAGAAATATTGCCCTACATGTAAGTCCAATAATAAACATAATCGCTATGAATGGAGTTTGCCAAACAAAAAACCACAATGCTGCTTCCTTCCTCTCTTTTTCTCCTCCAAGCGTCATTACACGAGATACAACCTGAGGCTGTCCTGCAACTCCAAGACCACCTAAAAAGAATGCAAATATCCACAAACTTATACCTAATTTTCTATCTGTAGGCACAAAACTTGTAATCGTAGGATCGATTATTGACAATGAATTGTGTAATCCTGCAAAACCTCCCACTTCCTCCAATGCTACAATACACAGTAGTGTAGAACCTACAATCATCACACAAGATTGTATTGCATCGGTCCAAATTGATGCTCGGATTCCTCCTGCATAACAATAAGCAACTACCAATACAAAACCAATTAAAATACCACTTAAAACCGGTAAATCCAACATCACATTAAGTGCTAAACCTCCAGCAGTAAGTTGTGCTGCTGCATATACAGATAGTAATAATACTGAAAGATATGCTGCTAATTTAGCCTCAGGTGCGCCTTTTACTTTAGAAACTAAGGAGGTCAATGAACGAACTCCTCTATTGTGGCCCTCTTCCTGAATAAATTTGTATAACCATACCCAAGCAATGATTTGCCCTACCGTCGAGACTATAGCAATCCAAATTGCTGAATATCCCGTAAGAAACACATATCCAATAAATCCAATAAACATATATCCAGAATTCCAAGTACTAACTGCAGAAAGTGCTGCTAAAGCAGGGTGCATGCCTCTTCCAGCAACTAAATAATCATCCGTAGTATCTTTTTTTACTAGTATTGAAGAAAGGCCTACGCCAGCAAATAGAGTCATAAATAATAAAAATGACACTAAAATCATCCCGCTCATACTATTCGGAATAGTATTTCATTGATGGATTTAACCATTGAAACACACTAAAATATTGTGATTTAGAGTGGGCCCGGCCGGATTCGAACCAGCGGCCACTTGGTTAATGAGCCAAGCGCTCTAACCGGACTAAGCTACGGGCCCTCTACCTTCTCCCCGTGCAATTGAGAATATCTTTTTTACCCCTAATCTTTATAGAACATAGGGTGAGTTTTGAGTTTTGGGAAAAAAATCTTTCAGTAATGCATAACATAGTATAACTTCTGCGGGTGTCATGACCAAACTATGGTCCATGTTTTTCTTTTGTGTTCTACTTGTTGCTACAATGAACTGGTATGCAGTAGTCAGAGAGCCAGACGTTGTTGAAATTGAAAACCTATACGAACATGTAAATTCAAATGTTAAAGTTCGAGGAAATCTAATCTCTTGGATTGAAGATCCCTGGAGTTCAGGAGAAGATAAAATAAAAATAATTATTCAAGACACAACTGGTGTTGTAAGTGTGGATTGGAGTAATACACAACCATTACCACCTGTAGGTTCAATTATTGAAGCAAAAGGAAACTATGCAGAAACCACTACAGGAAAGAGAGTAATTTACGCAACGGGAAGTGGTTCTGTTACATGGAATGCTGAAGATGTTCTAGAACCAACACCCTATGGTGCACATTTAACAGCAGTATCTCAAAATCCCGAAAATTTCACTGGTGAATTGATTACCCTTAGTGGACACATCTCAAAAACACTAAACCCTGACACTAGAATCGGTTCATTTGATTTAAGAGATCATCCAGAATTTAGTGGAAGTAATTACTTTCTAAGCGTAAAGGTATATGGTTCTACTAATGCATGGATTGAATCTAGTTCTAAAGTCAATGTCACGGGAATGATAGTATACAGTGAACGAGATTTCCAATGGGTTATGTATGCTCAAGGAACTGAAGTTGAAGTAGATGATTCATACCGCAGTGTAATTGGCTCAATAGATTGGAATAATCCCTCAAGTTGGCAATACGAAGTATATAGCTTAGTTTCGATTTACGGGAAAATGATACAAGACAACTCAGGAGAATGGTGGATAGAAGGCCCCAATGAAAATGATAAGATATGTGCATCTCCAAGTAATTTCCATTTAGAAAATGGTGCTAGTGCGATACTTAACAAAACTGATTCATGGATTGGACGCTATATGTGGCCTGAAGACAAATCATACACCTGCCTAATGATGGGAGTAGATGCAGGATCTGCCACTCTTGTAACTTCAAAAACACTAACTGAAATAGTCAATAACCCCCATGAATGGCTAGGTAATGACGAAATAATCACAGTTGAAGGTTGGTTAACAACTACAATTAGTCCAACATATGATCAAGGATCCATAGGAGATGGCCCAACATGGGATACAAGAAATACGGAATTAAATATTCATCTAAGCGGTTCAAGAGAAAAATTCCTGGAAGAAGGGCTAAGAGTTAGAGCTAGTGGAAAAGTAGTATGGGATGTTTCTTCAACCTCAATGGTTCTTGAAGTTGATACATTAGAACTTTTAGATTATTGGACGATTAATGGAACTCCAACATTTGCAATTCCGCAACCTGCGGAATTAAGTTGGTTTGATGGACCAACAGCATGGTTTTGGGATGCATTAGGAGGTTCCAGAGTATATATTTCAGGGCATTTGAATATTACTGAAAATGGAGCATTTATTGAACAAGCAGGATCAAATAAGAGATTATGTGTTGATTTAGATCCAGGATATGATACTTCAGAAATCATTAATGAAGGAAGTAATCGTACCATTGAAACACACACATTTATTGGAAGATTATATCAAAAAAATAGTGTTGAAGATGGAGCGATTCAAATGTGTTTAGATAGTACAACGCCTGATCTTGATGGTGATTTGTTAAGTTATGAAGATGAATTAGCATTAGGAACAAATGTCTCTAATTCAGATTCAGATGGAGATGGCATTAATGATGGACAGGAAGTATCTGACGGCACAAATCCTCTAAGCATTAATTCAGAATCAAATATTGCATCTGAAATAAATGATAGCCCCTCAAATAACAATCAAGAAGAAATAATTCAAAACGACTCGGGGATATCTGATATTCCATCTAATGGGCTTGACATGAGTACCATCATTTCATGGACAATCGGATTTGCAATTATTAGTGGAGTATTTTTAATTGCAATAAATAGTAGAAATATACAGTCCAACGATCTACTAAATTTGAATTCAGGAGCAATAACCGAAGAAGAATAGGTGTGATAAATGGATTATTGGATATCATTAGCTTGGTTACTTGGATCAATGTTTTTTGGCATTGGTTTAGGTTCTATGACGGGACTTATCCCTGGATTTCATGTCAATAATGTTGCTTTGATTTTACTTTCCTTGACCCCTTCATTTTTAGCTCTGGGAATCCCATTATTTGCTGTTGCATCAATAATTGTTGCATGTGGTATTGTTCATACATTTTTGAATTATATTCCTTCTGCATTAATTGGTGCTCCCGATGCTGATCAAGCACTGGCGTTATTGCCAGGGCATAGAATGTTACTAGCGGGCGAAGCCACGAAAGGAGTAGCATATTCTGCACGAGGAAGCCAAATGGGATTATTACTGACATTACCATTATTGATTGTAGTAAGAATACTTTTTGGTCCTGAATTAGATTTATACTCTGAAATGAGAGATTCATTACCTTGGATTTTATTAATAATCTCATTATTCTTGTTAGTTACAGAAACCACTCGATTACCATGGCCATTATGGATTCAAAATATTTCTGGTGGAATTCTTGGAGATGATTCAAGAATTACCGGCTTTATTGTAGCAACTTCTTACTTTGTACTATGTGGTTTTTATGGATTGGCGGTCTTTGAATTACCTGCACATAGTCCTGTAGGAATGCCTAATGCAAGTCTTTTACTACCTTCTTTGGCAGGGCTTTTTGGAATTGCAAATTTAATAGACATATACTCAACAACTCAGGAGTTACCACCTCAAAGAGAAGATTGGGAAATGCCACCTCCAGGTCCGTTGTTAGTACCTTGCTTTTTATCTAGTGTAGCTGGAACATTCATGGCTGTTTTACCTGGAATGACTGCTGCCCAAGCAACTGTAATGGTAATGAGTGGTAGAAATGTTGCAGCATGGGCAAGAGGAGAAGAAGGATGGGGTATGGATTTCGAAAATATGGCTATGCCTGAAATCAGCGATGATGATCTGATGGCGAAGGCTCTTGCAGCAGCTGATAGTGAAGATATGCCACTTGATGAAGTATTCAAAGAAAGAGATATGGAGATTATTGCCATCCTTTCTGCAGTAAACACTGCCGTTACAGTGAGTGTTCTAGGATTCTTGTACGTGATTGGGCGTTCAAGAAGTGGCGCAACATTAGCATTAAAGCAAATGTATCCAATAGACGCATGGGTAGAATTAGAACCCACTGCTGATTTCTTACGTCTACTCGCAGTAACTGTAGCATCTGGGCTCCTAGCCATACCAATTATGTTTCAGGTAGGGAAGGGAGTTCTAAAATTACATGAGATTGTTCCATTACAAACAATGTTAATGTCTGTAATAATATTCATTACACTTCTAGTATGGTTTTCTACTGGTTGGATAGGAATAGGAGTACTAATTGTTGGTACTGTAATAGGGCTAATGCCTCCGAGGATAGGAATAAGAAGAAGTCATGGCATGGCTATAATTATCCTACCAATTATGATTTACACATTTATGGCAAAATATGATGTATTTGGATTTATATAATCAAGAACAATGGTGAAAAAATGAAGAAGAATTATCAAATTATAATCCCTTTAATTATCTGTGTGATAATGTTCAGTAGTTCTTTCCCAACTCAAATCTTAGAGTTTTCTGAAGAAAATGAATCTCATTTAGTTGATGCTCGTTCAACTGCTTGTACTTCTGAAGTATGCCTTAATGAATTACTAGTTAATGCCCAGGGAGGTAGTGAAACTGGTGCTGTAAGTAATTCAAATTGGGCTGGTGCAGAATGGGTAGAATTATACAATAGTGGCCCAAATACTGTTGATTTAACTGATTGGAAATTAAGAGATAATATGAATAGAGATATGGTTCTTGACACTTCAAGAATTGTGTATCCTCAAGGCGCATCAGACATGAATCTTCTATCTGGAGAGTACATGATAGTAGCAAGAAATGGAGACGGAAGTGGGTGTGGTTTTTGCCTGTCAAATGATGGAGCTACTAACACTCGTTCAGCTGCTTTAATAGATGAAAATGATATCTCCGTTCATGAGGCAACATGGAATTATTATGTCTCAGAAGGCACCACATTAATTGAAAACTCAGCCGATCCACTAGCTGATTGGGTTGAATCGAATCAATTGACTCCAGGAGCAGTTAATGGAAATACAACAGTGCCTGAAGCTGTAATGTGTGAAGACATATGTGTTAACGAAGTATTACCTAATCCAATAGGGAATGATACACAAAATTGGCCTGATGGCGAATGGATAGAAATATACAATAATGGTTCTGCACCTGTTAATTTGTCTGGATGGGGAATGGTATTAGATAGTGGAGATTCTACAAATAATTTACTTGACTTTGTAAAAAACTTTGACAGTAATAATGAAGAAGATTGGATTCTGAATTCAAATGAATATTTAATCTTAGGATTAGACAATTCGGATAACTTTGGATTAAGAAATAATGCTGACGAATTAACTCTTCGGCGCCCCAATGGTTCATTAGCACATACAGCAGAGTGGTTTAGTGCACCGTCAGGTATTAGTTTAGTTGCACCATCACAAAACAATGTGAATTCTTTTTGGGTTAGGCCTCCATATATGACCCCTGGTTGGGAAAACCCAATACACTTACAAGATTCAGTAAATGGCACAAGTGATTTAAGAATCAACGAAGTATTGTCATATCCAGATTCATCGAATGGAAATTCATATCCTAATGGAGAATGGATTGAATTATATAACGAAGGAGATTTACCAATAAATCTTACGGGATGGAAAATAAGAAATGGAACATGGAAAACTATTTCATTAACCGATCATATTGTCAATGGAGATTCAAACACTGAATCTCTCGATTCAGATGACTTTTTGATTCTAGGAAATCACACTAATTTTTTAATACAAAATTTCTATGAAGTACTATGGTTAATTAGCCCTGAAGACACAGTAGTTCAAGCAATTCATTGGAATACCTCTTCAATGGGTTTAGGAATGATTGAAGATGAAAATGAGACTGTGGACAAACCTTGGATTGCATTTATGCCAACCCCGGGAGAATATAACATAGAGCCACCTCCAAATTATGACGACAATGCTGAATTTATAATTAATAGAATTTATGCAGATGAAAATTCTAATTCAGGATCTTGTGCGAGTTATGTTGAAATAACAAACTTTGGAAATTCATCCTCCTCCTTATATGGCTGGAAATTAAGTTACAACGGACATTGGATAGATACCACTGAAAATGACGAGTTGCTTTTTGCAGACCTCTCAATTAATGCTGCTGATTCAATCATAATTGGGACTGGAGGTTCAAATGTTCAAAGCCATCTACTGTCCCATGGAGGAGTTGAATCATATTATTGGTGGGATATAATTACAAATTCATTCCAGGTAGAACAACCTGACTCAGAAAAAACATGCATTACCCAAGAATCCTTAATCTCTTTAGAAAATCCAAATTCGACATATATTGATGCTGTAGCATTACCAGATAGCAGCCCTCCGATGGATGGTTGGAATGGTCCAGCAATAAATTTACCAAGTTCAATATCAAATCAACCATCAATTGTATTCATAAGAGGGAATGGCTGTGACATATTACCTGATACAAATTCAAGTTCTGATTGGGAAAATAGTTGGAGTAAATTTGGGAGAAGTACCCATTGTAACTTTGATTTTCAGACACTTACCAATACGACAATTACTCCAATGATTGGACCAAGTGATGGATTGTATCAAATTGTCAATTGGATTAATGGTGCCCAATCAAGCCTACATATCCACATGTATGAATTTACAAGTTTGCAATTAGCTAATTCACTTATAGAGGCCGTAAACAGAGGGGTTGATACAACATTAGTAATTGAGAAATATCCCTATTCTAGTTATGATTTAACCACTACAAGAGGTATTGTATATGAATTAGACAAAGCAGGTGTAGAAGTTCTGTGGTTTACTACAGGAACTGCACAAGCACCACAACCATATGCCTATAATCATGCTAAGGCGGCTGTACGTGATAGTCAAGAAATATGGCTAGGAAGTGGTAATTTCAAAGATTCAAGTTTCCCAAATAGACAACAATGGGTAATTAATAATGAAACTATCCTTTGGGGGGAAGAAGGCAATAGAGACTGGGGAGTATTTGTCAATTCATCAGAGATGGCAACTAAATTACTGAGTAGAATGTCTTGGGACGAAAACCCAGCACATCCACATATCGAAGTATATGATTCAAGTGAATCCCAATATGATAAACCAGATTCATGGTCAGGATTACCAAGTTCAAATTTACCAATGGATCCACCACTATATACAATTCCTGAATATCAAGGAGATATTGAAGCAAAATTATTATCTTGTCCTGATGATTGTGCAAATGCCATCATAAATAGTATTGATGAAGCAAATTCTTCAATCTTATTATCACTACAATATCTAGATTTAGATTGGTTCCATGGATGGTCTGAGGAATCAAACCCATGGGGTAATAGCCTAGTCGTTGGAGCACTAGAGAGAGCTGCTGAAAGAGGAGTTTCAATTCGATTGATTATCAATGAATATTACGTTGACGAATCTCCAGAAGTTCAACAAGCTACAAATTTACTTAATGAAGTCTGGAATCACACTTATGGATATGATACCGCAGCAATAATGATGTCTAGAGGAGACGGGATTCTAAAACTCCATAACAAAGGTATGATTGTAGATTCTGAAACAGTATTAATAGGTTCAATGAATTGGGGTTCAAACTCATTATTACAGAATAGAGAATATGGACTCATGATAAATCATATAGAACTAGCACAATATTACATAGATAGTTGGATTGAAGATTGGAACAGGTTAGATCTTTGGACAGATACAGATGGTGATGGATTACCAGATCACTGGGAAGTTGGCTTTGGCCTAAATCGTACTACCTCCATAATACCAGGCACTGCAATCACAGAGCATTCATATGATCCTGATGCAGATGGATTGAATAATTTAGAAGAATATAGAAATGGAGGCGATCCACTCTCACCAGATACAGATGGAGATTGTATATCCGACCTACTAGAACTAGCATTTGCACAAACTGAGGGAATCAGTGCTCGTAAAGCAATGTCAAATTCTGATGCAAATAGTAATGGAATTGAAGATGGTAATGAAACAGAATGTGGGGATACATTAGAAAACATAGATGTAGATACTACAACTGATAGTGATGGAGATGGAGTAATTAACATCAATGATTTATGTCCAAATACTCTAGAAGGGATTTCTGTAAATATTGATGGATGCCCGCTTGATTCTGATGGTGATGGAATTAATGATTTTGATAATTTTGGCGAAACTCTCGATTTATGTAATGACACACCCCAAGACACAACTGTAGGCCTCAATGGATGTGAACTAATAGCCGAAGAAGATTTAGATGGAGATGGAATCATAGATACTGCAGATTCTTGCCTCAATACTGCCCAAGGAGTAACTGTTGATTCAAATGGGTGTAGTGATTTAGATAATGATGGAATAATTGACTCTATCGATGAATGCCCTGAAACATTACCTGGAAGTACTGTAGGAAGCACAGGTTGTACGCCATCTCAAGAAAAAACTAATGATGATGATGATGAAGAAAACAGGTTAGGAAATGGTGCTGCTGCAGATGATATAAGTTCATTACTTCTTCTAGGTTTAATGGGCATTGCAACAATGGCATTTATTGGATCATTACTTTTATTCTTTTCAAATAGAAATAACCCCACAGAAGAAATATTTGCAGATTTGACAAAGGACGTTGTAGATACTGCAGCAAAAGGACTTGAAGAACCTGAAATGGATGAATCTCAAAAATCAGTATATGCCTCTCCAGTTCTTGATGCCGTTACTGGCATGACTACAAGTGAAGATGAACAACGTAAAGCAGTATTTTCATCACCCGTATTAAATAATAGTTATACTATCAAATATGATGAGAATGATGAATCAATAGACATGCCAGGTTGGACTAGAGATGTAATAGATGCATATCTTGCCCAAGGTTGGACTATGGAACAACTCAAAGAATGGTATAATGAAAACAGTTGAGTACTTTTTCACGACAAGTTCATCAAATAAAAAGTAAAGCATGCATTGATGGCCCGGGAGTTAGTGGAATTAGACCTTCATGATTTTGACAACAATAAAAGTGATTTTATTAATGAAATGGGCAAGGCATTAGAAGACATTGGATTCTTTGCATTAAAGGGGCATGGGATTGAATTTGACTTACTATCTGAATGTTATAAAAATTCGAAAAGATTTTTCAAATATGAACAAGAAATAAAATCGAAATATGAAAAAAAAGAAATTCATTGTCAGAGAGGATATACAAAATTTGGAAAAGAGCACTCTAAGGACAACCCAGCACCAGATCTAAAAGAATTTTATCAGATTGGGAGAACAATAGATGTAGATCATCCAGAATCTAATAATTTTTTACAAAATGTTTGGCCTGATGAAATTCCTACCTTCAAAAACAATTTAGAAAGTCTTTATTCAAAATTGGAAGAATGTAGTAATAAGTTATTGAGTGCATGTTCGTTATATCTTGGTATGCCTCAAGATTGGTTAAGTTCGATGGCTAAAAATGGAAATACCATTCTAAGAATTATTCATTACCCTCCATTACCTGATGAAAGAGATCCTAACAGTGTACGTTCATCTCAACATGAAGACATCAATTTAATCACTCTACTTTGTGCATCTACAGAATCGGGATTAGAAGTTATGGACCATGATGGAAGTTGGTTTAAAGTAGAAACAGGACCAGAATACATTGTTGTAGATACTGGAGATATGATTCAAAATATCACCAATGGATTATTCAAATCAACCACTCACAGAGTAGTAAATCCAGACAATTCTAATTTACGTAGATTTTCAATGCCAATGTTTGTTCATCCAAGAAATGATATAGATCTAAGTCCTTTACCTAAATTCATAGAATCTACCGGTGGAGAACAAAAATATCAGAACATCACTGCAGGAGAATATTTACACCAAAGATTAGTTGAAATCGGTTTAGCAGATTCGTGAGGTAGATAGAGTGAGAATCGCTGAATTAATTGCTCTGAAAAGAGATGGAAAAGAATTAACTGATGAACAAATAAAATATATCGTAAATTCAATCTCAAATGGCAATATTCAATCAGAACAAATTGGTGCATTTCTAATGGCAACATACATTAATGGAATGACCACTAAAGAAACTACTACATTAACCGAATCTATGAGAGATTCGGGAACTGTATTCGAATGGGAAAATAAACAAGTAGTAGTAGACAAACATTCAACAGGGGGAGTTGGAGATAAAATTAGTATTCCTTTGGCTCCAGCTCTTGCTGCATGTGGGCTCAAAATACCTATGATTGCAGGAAGAGGGCTTGAACACACAGGGGGAACAATAGACAAATTAGAATCAATAACAGGATATAATACTACACTAACCCCTAAAGAAATTAAGAAATATATTAACGAAATAGGTTGTGTCATTACTACACAAACTCAGGAAATGATTCCTGCTGACAGAATACTTTATGCAATGAGGGATTTAACTTCAACTGTTGCTTCTATTCCACTCATTACAGGATCAATTATTTCAAAAAAAGCGGCTGAGGGTATTTCTTCATTAGTTCTTGACATTAAGGTAGGGTCTGCTGCATTCATGAAGGATGTTGAATCGGCGACTACATTAGCAGAAAGCATGGTTAAAACTGGAAACCAAATGGGCATCAAAACTACAGCATTACTTACTGAAATGAATAACCCATTAGGATATATGTCTGGAAATGCTCTTGAGATTATTGAATCAATTGAAATTTTGAAGGGAAAAGGACCTGAGGATTGTATTGAATTGGTATTATCAGAAGGTGCTGAATTACTACTTCTTTCGGGACTTGAAAAGTCTGAATCAGATGCTAAAGATGCTATATCTAAAGTTCTTAACAATGGAGAGGCTTTAGAAAAATTCAAACTAATGATTATGGCTCAAGGAGTTGAAAGGACCTATGCGAATGAAATGTGTAATAACCCTCAAATTCTTGTAAGTAAGTGTAAATATAAATCTCAATTATTCATAAAAAATTCAGGATACATTGCTTCAATTAATGCAATGGATATCGCTGATTACATATTAGAAAATGGAGGAGGAAGAACACACATAGAACAACCAATAAATCATGAAGTGGGTGTTGAATTACATATTAAAGCAGGTGATTATCATGATAAAGAAGATCCATGGGCAACAATATACCATAATACAAATTTTCAAGTTTCAAATCAACTAATCAACTGTATAAAAATTTCAGATAATCCAATAGAAAAGAAAAGTATCATCATCAAAAAGATTTCATAAATAAAATTAATTTTCAAATTCATACTTTAACACAAGATTTCTAGCTGCTTGTACTTCATCAACACGACCTACATGTGTAGTGATGGGTGCTTTGCGTAATGTTTCATAATCTTCAGTTAATACCTCATGGAATTTAGAAGCAAATGTGTCTAACGTTTTCTTGGACTCTGTTTCTGTGGGTTCAATCATCATACACTCAGGAACAACCAATGGAAAATAAACCGTTGGAGCCATATATCCTTTGTCTAGAAGTCCTTTAGCTAAATCCATAGCAGTAATTCCAGAATGCTCTTTAAGAGGTGTTGCACTAATTGTAAACTCATGTTTACATAGTTTTACATTAGACCCTTCAACAGGCATTATTGGGATTTTAGAAGACATCTCTTCTGACGGATTCAATAATTTATAACGAAGATAGTTTGCATTTAGTACCGCATGTTCACTCATTTTTTCCAATTGAAAACCATATCTTCGATAAAATGCCCAACATCGTACTACTGCACCTGAATTACCCATCCATTGTTGAACCTTGCCTATCGTTTCAGGTGGTTCAAATAGCATATACCACCAATCACCCTCGACTCCTGGCTCATCCGTTTCTTTTCTAGGTCGACGCATTATCAGAGGAGATGGTAAAAAATTGGAAAGATGATTTTTTACTCCTATTGGACCTGAACCTGGCCCTCCACCTCCATGTGGTTGACTGAATGTTTTATGTAAATTATAATGTACAGCATCAAAACCCATCAAACCAGGCGTTGTTTTTCCAAGTATTGCATTGAAGTTTGCCCCATCATAATACATCTGCCCACCTGCTGAATGTACTATTTCAGCAGCTGTGGAAATTTCATGTTCAAATATCCCAAGTGTATTTGGATTAGTAATCATCATTGCAGCTGTATCTTCGCCAACTACAGCCCTCAATGCATCTAAATCTAACAACCCATTTTTAGCCGAAGGTATCTCAATAATGTCATAACCACACATTGCAGCACTTGCAGGGTTTGTGCCATGAGCCGAATCTGGAACGATTACTTTATTTCTATGGCTTTGTCCAATCGATTTATGATATTCTTGTATACACCGAATGGCTGTAAATTCTCCTTGTGCTCCTGCGACTGGTTGAAGAGTGATTGCATCCATCCCTGCACAAATACCTAACATTTCTTGCATTTCATACATTATTGAGAATAGACCCTGTTGATGTGATTCTTTCTGTAAGGGATGTAATTGAGTAATTCCGGGCATAGCCGCTATTACTTCATTTACTCTTGGATTATGCTTCATTGTACATGACCCCAATGGATAAAATCCAGTGTCAATACCAAAATTTCTCGTTGAAAGCCACGTATAATGTCGCACAACTTCTGGTTCTGATAGTAATGGTAATCGAGGTAATTTATTACGAATTAAATCAGAGGGTAATTTGATTTTTGATTGTTCAATAAGTAAATCGGGCTGTGAATATCCCATTCCATCTATGCCTTCAAATTCAAAAACATTACTCATCATAATCACCCCTCATTAATTCTTTTAATTTTCTAGTGAATGTTTCAATTTCCGCTCTAGTTGTTTGATCTGTTGCACAAACCAATAAATCACAATCACAATCACTATACCAATTTGATAAAGCAAAACCTCCAATTATTCCATTGACATCAAGCCAATCTAATGCTTTCTTAGCATTAAAGGGTAATCGGATTACAAATTCATTATAATGATTTACATTTGAATTAGGAAGAATAATGCCCTCTATTTCAGATATTTTTTCCTCTAAAAGTTGCCTTGCTGCAAAATTTCGAAGTCCTAAAGTTTCAATACCTTTCGGACCTAAAAGAGACATATGCATAGCACCCATTAATGCAATTAAGGTTTCATTTGTACAAAGATTAGATGTTGCTCTATGGCGTCTAATATGTTGCTCTCTTGTTGATAATGTTAAACAAAATGCAATTCGTCCTTTATCATCTGCACTTTTTCCAACTATCCTTCCTGGCATCTGCCTTAAATATCTCTTTGAACAAGCAAATATCCCGTAAATTGGTCCTCCGCCTGTAATTCCCACTCCTAATGGTTGTCCTTCACCCACAACAATATCTGCACCATAATTACCTGGTGCTTCTAATACTCCTAATGATGTTGGTTGAACTCCAACAATCAAAGCAGTGGATTCTCCGATAATTTCCTTTATTTTTATGATACCTCCATCTAGAATACCTATTGGGTTTGGTTGTTCTACATATATTGCACAAGATCCAATTACATTAGACAAATCCTCAATGTCAATTAAACCATCACTAGTATGTTTTAACTTTTTAAGAATAATTCCTCCACCCATTGTATAATTTTCAATTACTGAATATCTGTGAGGTGGAATTAATTCTGAAACATAAACTATGTTTTTTTGTGTAGCCTTCTTATTATTTACTCTCACTGAACAAGTAATTGCTTCCGCTGCTGCTGTAGAACCATCATAAACACTAACATTTGACACAGGCAAGCCAGCCAATTCACTGATCATTGTTTGGAATTCCCACATTGCTTGCAACATTCCTTGACTCACTTCAGGTTGATATGGTGTATACGAGGTAAGGAACTCTCCTCGGCCAATTAATTGCCCAACAAGAGAGGGAACATAATTACGATATAGTCCCGCACCTAAAAAACTAATTTTATTTTTGGAAGTAATATTCGCATTAAGTAAATCTGTGGCGTCACGTAATATTTCTTCTTCTGATTGTGGCCCTCTAAGTGGTAATTGGCCAGAGAAACGCACATTTTCGGGTATGTCTGAAAATAACTCATCAATTGAATTTAATCCAATAATCCCTAACATTTCTGATTCTCTACCCAAGTTAGGTAACTGGTCCATGTACTTCCCATTTCAAATCGAAATATCAACATTTGTATTGTCTAATAAAACGGAGGAGTCATAACTTTGGCAGGAACTAATTTCTTTTTACTTGCCGCAACATAAACTATTTGTCCAACTTCAACATCTCTAAAATATCCCATTGCAATCCCCTTATTCTCTAAACTAGGACTTGGAACTCCAGATGTAATTAATCCAATTTGTCTTGAATCGAGATTATCTTCTGAATATACGTAATGTCCTAATCTTGGAGCAGGCCCTCTTCCTTCGTATATAATCCCCCATAGTTTTTCATCTGAATCTTTCTCTAGCATTGCTTCTTTACCAACAAAGTCATGGGTTAAATCTAATCCAAAAGGAACCTGTGTTTCTAAACTACTTCTTATTAGGTTTTTATGAGAATCTGAACCTTCTAATCCTGGCCAATAAAAATCCTGACCTGACAACAAATACCCTTTTTCTAATCTTAAAGTATCTCTGGCCCCTAAACCTACTGGGACAATGCCTGAATTTGAAACATCTTTCAATAATTCTGCCCATAATAATGAAGCTTGTGAATTTGGAATAAAAATTTCATATCCTGGCTCTCCAGTATATCCAGTTCCTTGTATCCAACCAGTAATTCCAAATTTGTTATCTCTGATTGCATGTCCTTTGAATCTTCCAACATGGTTAACTTCTCCTAAAACTGAAATTAAAACCTCCTTAGAATTTGGCCCTTGGAGTGCAAGAATACTTGTGTGTTCTGATTCATCTTCGATTCTAATGGAACCATCAGTAGGAATGAACTTTTGAAACCAATCCCACATGACTCCAATCATACTAGCATTTGGTACACCCAAAATAGTTTCACTATTCGTACTAACCCAACCTTCTTTCATTTGAGACATTTCATTATCATTAGTTATTGCAAAAATCATATCATCAATAATTACACCATCTTCATCAAGAAAATGAGTATAAGCACATTTACCATCTTCTATGGATGTTACTTTTTGAGTTGCTATAGATTCAAGCCACTTTGCAACGTTTTCACCACGAATACAAAAGAAACCCATATGAGATACATCAAACAACCCTGCAGTCGTTCTTGTTGCAATATGTTCTTCTCTAATATTAGTATACCACATTGGTAATTCAAATCCATGAAAATCTACTAAATTAGCTCCTGCAATGACATGCTGTTCATAACATGCTGTGCGTGACAAAGTGACACTAGGTACATCCATCAAACTTTGCTAAACGCTGGAGGTATTCAATAATACCTAAAAACCGATTTCAATTTATACAACCTATTATTCGCAGGCATGTATAAGATGTTAATTACCAAACTCAAATCAAAAATAGCATATGCCAAAGTTACACAGACTGAACTTTTCTATGTTGGTAGTATCACTATTGATGAGAATATCATGAAGAGTGCCGTACTTTCTGAAAATGAAAAAGTACAAGTTGTGAATGTCAATAATGGATCTAGAATTGAAACTTATGTGATTAAGGGTGAAGCAGGAAGTGGAATCATTGCACTCAATGGACCTGCTGCAAGGCATGCACAAATCGGAGATGATTTGTTTATTTTATCTTGGGCACAAATCGATCCCTCATCAGAAGACATAGAACCGGTGATTGTTAATCTTAAAAAATAAGTATGCGCAATGCATAAGATTTGCGTCACATTGAATAACCCCTTACTCCCCTCCCCTATACATGCTAGGGGAAGATGGTACAAAATGGCTAGATAGGTTGCAAATGCAAGTTGCAAGGTCATTACAAGCACAAGGTTGGAGTCAACAGAATATTTCTGGAATGATTGGGATGACTCAAAGCACAATTAGTAGACAAAGAGGAAGACCTTTACCCCCATTAAAAGGTAGTGCTGATGAATCAGTAGTAGACGGATGGGCTACTGAAATGACACAATTATTATCAAACTTAGGACCTGACGCAAAATTAAAACAACAACGATATGTTATTGAATTTCTATTTGATGATGGCAGGAATATTAGGTTCGATAAAATATTAACAGGGACCGATTTAGATCGAGGCCAAACAAGGGCAGGGCTAATTAGAAGATTAGAATGGATTACACAGAGATTTATTATTCCCAAAATAGAAAGATGGCAGCCAGCAATTGGAATGAATGTAGCCGCATGTACTGCTGATGCGATAGACATAGAGGATGTAGCAGCATTTCCTGGACGATTATGGATTATTAATGACCAGATCAAGTATATGTCTATGCCTGAATTTGGAGCGAGTAAGCATTTAGCGGGGGTTTTATTGAAAGCAAGAAGTTTTGGGTCTAAAGCAACTGCAATTCTAAATCTTGCATTTCCTGAAAAATCAATTAAAAAAATTAATAGTGCAGCTAAAAAGTTGAATTTAATAGTTTCATTAGCGCCGAGAAGTATACCAATAGATTCTTGCGAAGATGCTCATATCTTAGTTGATGAAGGTGATTTTGGATGGGTTCCTACTCTGTATGTTCTTGGTTCAAACCCTATCGAATTAATCGATAGAGCACACCTATTAATTGACACACTTGAGGGTTGATTAATAAGTGTATGAAAAAATATATACGTTTCTTTTTCTAAAGCCATGGCCAATTTGGAAATATTTGTGGAGATTACAAGCAAAAACACACCCTCTTGTTCTTCCAATGATTACTTTGATTATTATATCAACATTTACCGTTTCCACATACTCACTAACCAATCATTTTTCCGAATCGAGGGACTATTCTACATTTGATTCCAAACTCATTATAGATGATAAGATTCCATTCATAAAACATACAATCCTGATTTATGGAATCTACTATCTTCTGTTTTCCTTAATGGCTTTTTCAACTCCACTGAGAAAAAAAGGTTTAATTGAATGTATCTTTGCAAATCAAATTTTATTTATTCTATCGTCATTATGCTTCATGATATTTATGTTAGTTCCAATTAAAATAGATACGAGAATAGGAATCAATACAGGTGAAGGATTGATTGCATCATTTTATGATACCTTATATCTTGCTGATCCGCCATTTAATTCATGGCCATCACTACATGTAGTACATTCGATATTTTTATCTGGAATAATAATCAGGTGGATGAAAATAAGTCAAGGTGTTTTAAGATTCCCTAACAGTGACAATAAACGATTACTTCTATTTAAAGAAAAGATTTTTCCGATAATAATGTGGATTATTTGTGCTTCAATAATAATTAGTACAATGACTACGAAGCAACATTATTTCTTCGATATCGTCACAGGAATAATTGTAGGTTTTGCTGGAATTTACATCATGAATAAGTGTATTAAAACTGTAGAAAATAATACTGAGGAATTAACTAAATATCTAGAATCCTAACTTAATAATTCAGGATTAGACATTAGTAAGATCAAACCAACACCTGCAAATATCATCATCCAAGAACCTATCATTTTGATCATCCCTGTAGATTTTCTCAAGAAATCGATCATTACTTGTCTACCTAAACTAACACTCACGGTTACAGAAACCATCAACAATAATAATCCAATCATAAGGCCTGAGAGTCCAAAAGGAACTGAATAACCTCCTTTAGTTGAAAGATAAATTATGAATGGTAAAACTGCAGCTGCTGTACAATCAATTGAAGCAGCTGCATATCCAATACCATAAAGATACATATTTCTTCTAGGGGTAAATGTTTCATCATTTTCTGTAGTACTCCACTTATCAATTAATTTCTGAACCCATCCCATGAGATGTGCTGTCCCACCAGTTAACATAAAAAATCCAAGTATAACCAATAATACTGCTATTGTAAAAGCTATTTGAGAAATTATGCCTGATTTTTCAAATGCCTCACCCATAATTACTGCAATTATTCCGATGAACAAGAAGAAAGTCCACATTCCCAATCCAGAAAGTAATCCAATAACCCAAGCTTTAGGCATTTTACCAGTTAATTTACCTTGTTCAATTAACTCCTCTTCCCTAGAACCAAGAGAAAGATAGTATGTAATGAAACTAGGCAATACGGGAAATGCGCACGGAGAAAAATAAACAAGTACTGATAACAACAAACCTAATGTAAAAAAACCAATCATAGACGAATCTACTTTAGAAAGTCCAAATCTAAGATCTTCTGCATTACCATTTAATGCTAACTCAACCGCTGAATCAAATTCATTCCATTCCAAACCAGTACCTGTATTTTTTGCTATCAAATAACCCTCATGGTCTATTACATAAACAACTGGTATCGTCAATGCATTGTAATATTCTCTCAAATCCCCTCTTGTTGTTTCGTTAACTATCACGGATTCAACACTACCTTTCCCAGTAAAATAATAGGGAACATGGTATTTATCATCAGATGTATTCAAATAATTAAATGGCTCATTATACCATGCACCTACTGCTACAATTAATAATTCATATTCTGAATCCATCTCATTCCATATTGGCATATTTTCTTCGAGATGAGCTTGAACACCATGACAGGCAAGACAATCGTGAGCCATGAAATCAAGAATCACTACTTTTCCACGATGTTCTTCTAATTCAAACCAACCAGTGTCGTTAGTATAATTAGATTCTATTCCTGTTCTGTTTAGAGAAATCATTTCAAAATTCGGAGCGATTGCTGCTTCATCACTAACTCCAAATTTAGAAGTTGTCATACCAAATACAGTTAAACCTGAATAAGCAATGACAAAAAATAGAATTATAGAGATTAAAAAAGCATACCATGTTTGTTTTTTGACAAATACATTCAGGTCCATGCCAGTGCGTCTTTCTATACTTCCTAACACTTTAATTCATACCTCGGATAATACACTTGATATTGACGTTATTGGTTCTATTAATTATTTCCTATAGTCATTAAGCCAAATTAAACCTACTTCAAGTCTTTCATGTGTTGGATGTATTTCTATTTGAGCACATGGGATTTCAATGTCATCACAAATATCATCAACTACTGAAATAGGTAATTCAATCCTTTCATACTCAGAATTCCAATTTATCCACCCAGGATCGATTTCTAATTCATTAATTAGTTCATCAATATAGCTCTTTGAATCTTCAACATTAGAATATATTGCTCCGAAAATAATTGTATCATCATCTGAAATTTCTTCCCAGGGCTGTAAATTAGCCTTTGCTCTTCTAGAAAATCGTGCCCGTAATTGCCCTGCATCTTTATACTGAGATGTGCAAAATTTCAAATGATAACCATAATCTCCAGAATTGATTTTGTTTTTTAATTTTGATGCTAATTCTGCACTGCCTTCGGCACCTGCCGTAATTTCATTACTGATATTAAATCCACGTAATTCCATATTTTCATAATTTCCAACTGTAATCTCTAATTCATTTAGATTAATAAAAGAAATTGGAACCTCCCTTAAATCTTCTAAGAGTTGTTCCAATAGTTCTGCTTTATCGGGCTCTGCAGGGAGTTCAATCCCAGTTAATATGCCCACCTTAGAGCATTCTTCAATTACAGAAATATATTTATTTAAATCTAATTTCAATAAATGAAATCTTATTTCATCAAGGCCTGCTTCTTTAAGTTCAATAGCAAATTCGGGATTAAATGGGATACTAGTGTAAAGATGAATATGATGAGTAGGTCCAAATGCATTTTTCAATTCCTTAATTGCTTCAATAGAACGCTCCCTAGCCATCATAGGATCTCCTCCAGTAATCCCCGTTCCTGTAGCATTCATTGCTTTAGCTTCCTCAATTACCTCAGAAAAGTCATTACATGGCCTTTCATTAGCATACATTATATCTATTTCTCTACGGTTCTCTGATAAAGGGCAATAGTCACACATCCAATGGCATTTTCCAGTAACAAACAATACTAATTTAGAACCAGCCTGACATTGAATACAACCTTGAGTTTCTCCACTCTCAGGAGGTTCAATAGCACTAACCACTGGTAATTTTATTGCCATTATATCCCTCATTTTAATTATTCTTTACCGCTTTAGATAATAACCAACGATGAAATCGGTAATCTGATGTTAATTCTGGATGGAAAGATAATGCCAATTTATTATTTTCAAACATCCCCACTACTTCTCCATCATTAAATACTACTTTTTCAACATTGGGGCCTATTTTTGTAAATCTAGGTGCCCTGATAAAAACACCCTGAAAGGTCTTATTTGTGGAAACATCAGGGTTTGTATTTACAATTAAAGGCCTATGATTGCCCTCCATGATATTTTCATTATGTGTTCCCGAATTAATAGCAGAAGGGATTATCAATTCTCCCACCTTTAAAGGTGCTTGAAATGAATTTTTTTGTCGCCCGTATGCATTACGATCTACTTCTGCATCAATATAGGGCTTCCTTCCATTTTCTGGGTTGACAAGTAATATTGCTCCGGCACAAGTTCCAAGAATTGGCACAAAGGGATAATTATCCATGAAATTAAATATTGAGGATAAAAGTCCATGACTCTCAGATGCTTTACGCATTGTAGTAGACTCTCCACCTGGTAAAATAATTCCATCTAATTTTGAAGCCTCTAAATCCTCTGCAGAACGTAATGGCACAACATCAACAATTACGTCTAATTCTAATGCTGCATTATACAATGCTTCTACATGTTCGTGGCGTGCACCTTGTAGCATTGCTAACCCAATTCTAATTACCACAAATGAGCCGTTTAAGTTATTGCATATGAGGGCTTCTTACGCTTTATTGAATAACCCTCTGTTAATTGTGGGTACCATGGAAGGGCCAAAATCTACGCGGGGACGTAATTTGGAAACAAAACCATCAATAGTAATTGAAGGTGATTGCTTCTTAGTCCCTGGTCCTGTAAAAATGTCAAAAAGTACACTAAATTCTATGTCTCATCCCTCAATTACTGCAAGAGGTGCAGAATATCGAGATATAATGGCTGAATTAAATGGATTACTTCGGGTTGCATTTAATCTTTCAAAATCCAGTTTCAAACGAGGAGAAAAATCATTTGAAGGTGATGATGGATATGCCATCATCGTTGTGAGTGGAAGCGGAACAGCAGCAATGGAAATGGTAATTGCTAATCGTTTTTCTAAAGAAGATACTCTATTAGTTCCTACAAATGGTAAGTTTGGGGAAAGAGTTGCAGAAATCGCAGATGTATTTTCTAATGTAAATAATATGAAGTTTGAATGGGGAAAATCATTTGATTTGGATTTAATTGATAAAGAATTATCCACAAAAAAATATTCAGCATTAGCATTTTGCCATAATGAAACCTCTACAGGGATTACTCAAGATGCTGAATCTCTAAGTATTCTTGCCAAGAAGCATGATGTATCCCTAATTATCGATGGTATCACAAGTGTAGGGGGATTGCCCGTATATCCCTCAAAATGGAATGCTGAAGCTGTGGTAGTGGGAGCACAGAAGTGTACAGCCGGCCCAAGTGGGGTAGCAGCAATTGCAATTAATGAATCATATATCAATTCAGTAATTGATAAATCAAACAAAGGAGAGATAAGTCCTACTTACTATCTTAATTTGATTCCAGCATTAAAAAAAGCCAGTGATGATCAAACACCTTGGACTCCAGCTATTAATCTTACATTGGGATGGCTGTCTGCACTAAAGGAATTAAATGAAGAAGGTTTAGAACAACGATGGGAACGATGTGAAAAATTATCTAAAGGAGTCCAAAAATTATTTACAGATTTAGGATTTACACTTTTTGCCGACTCTCTACAAAGGTCCGCAACTGTAACTGCAATATTATATCCTGAAGGGATAGATGACAAATGGCGTACAAGGTTAGCAGAGGTATACAAAACACAGATTATTGGAGCACAAGATCATTTGAAAGGGAACATGTTCAGAGTAGGTTCTATGGGGACTACAAGCTTAGATGAAATGATTGAAGGTTGTAAAAGAATGATTGCATGTTTTACTGATTTCGGATTAGAATTACCAAATATACATGTGGAGAGTTATTTTCAATGACAGAGCAACCTGAGGAGAAATTAGAGATTATACCTCTACCTCCCGACACAAAGCCATTACCTAGTTCAATAATTATCGGAAGGTTTCAACCACTACATCGTGGACATATTGCATTAATTGAATGGGCATATGAACAAAAAGAAAGTGATTCACTTCGTATAGTAATTGGATCTTCTAATCGTCTTCATTCACCTGAAAATCCATGGAGTTGGGAAGAAAGAAAGGAAATGATTGAAACCTGGAAAGAAAATTCACACCCTGAATGGAATCTTGAGGTTATAGCAATTCCAGATATTAATAATTCTCCTCTCTGGGTAGAACATGCTAGTAAATACCATGGAAATTCAGGATTATTACTTACAAGCAATAAAGAAACTCAAACACTATATGAAAAATCTAATTGGAGAACTAAATTTTATGAATTGCAAAACCGGACCTCATTGGAAGGTTGGAGGGTTAGAGAAACCTGTAAAATGCTTTCAACTGTGAAAGAAACTGAATCAGTAAAAATAATTCTATCTGAAACGATTCATGAATCTGTAATTGATTGGTTATTGGAAAATGATCATTTACGAAGAATGCCATTTCTGGGTCCATCTGTAGAATATGTAGGTTAACTAGAAACTACAACTTTAGATGCTTTTAATAGCTTATCCTTATACATATATCCTTCTTCAAGAACATCTACAATTTTTCCACTAGGAAATTCATCAGTAGGGGGTACAGTTGTAATTGCTTCATGTACATTTGGATTAAAATTCGCTTTTAATGCCTCAATATGGGTGACTCCATCCTGAGTTAATTCTTGCCATAGTTTTGTTCTAATGAGACGTAATCCTTCTGCTTCAGGAGTATCATTTTCTGAATCTATCATTTTTAATGCTCTATCTACATCCCCCAATACACGGAGAATTCTATTAGCTAAATTAAAACCTGAATAACGAATTAATGAGGATTTTTCAGCGATGAGTTTTTTCCGAACATTAATTATTTCAGCATCTCTGTAACCTACCTCTGCTTCTGCTTTTTCTAAATTTTCTTCTAGTTGAACATATTTTTCCTCTAATGTTAATTCTTTTTCTATTATTACTTCTGATGTTTCTTCTAATTCTTCTAATTCTTCTAATTCTTCTAATTCTTCTAATTCTTCTGATGTTTCTTCTAATTCTTCTACTTGCTCTGTTGGTGAATCTTCATCAGTCATATGCTGTCCACAAAAATGCATCATTTGAAGTTCTCGTTTCCGTGAAGAAGTTTACGAATATTCCAATCACCATGCCCCCATTGAGATTTATTTAGATGATCCCTTCCAACAATTATTTCAAAATTAGAATTATTTTTACAATTAAGTAGTAAATGATGTAATGTGGAGGTTAATTTATTGTGGCTAGACAATGTAGGTAATATTCGAGGATCTTTAGTTTCATCTAATGTTTCCCCTAATTCTTCTCTCCTTCTCATCCAATCCATTATAACAATCTCTGAAAATTCTTTAGGTGAAATTTCAGTGACTTTTTTTATTAAGTTATTCCATACTTCTTGAGCATATAATTCCTCAATATGTTCAACTTTCATGTCCAATACTTTTTCGAAATATAAATACGACCTAGCTTCCCATACTTCCCAATATCCAACACAACAAAGTTCAATTAAATGATAAATACCCTCGCTTCCTGCCTCAATATCTAATTTCCTTTGACTAATTCCTGAACAAATAGTTGAAATAAAGTCCATCCCAATATCTTCAAGATTAGAAGAGTCCATCCAATCTAATAGTTCTACTTCTGAATCAATATCATGACGTCTATTTAATTCATTATCTAATATGGGCCTGAATTGCCTTAAAGTTCTATTTTGAGCCATTTCATACAATTCTTTCCAATTTAATTTCGAAACTTTTGAAAAACTAATTGTGTCAAGTAAATGTACTGTCATTTCAATGCTCAATCTACGCCCCCCTAATCAATGCTAACAGATAGTGCTATTCTTTGTTTTCCAAACATTATAATTGATAACCAATTGGCGCGGGAGTTGTTTTGGGGAGTATCAAGTGGCCACCATTGAAGATCAATTAAAAGAGATTCAAGCTGAAATTGATAAAACCCAAAAAAACAAGGCTACTGAACATCATATTGGAAAATTAAAGGCGAAAATAGCTAGATTAAAAATTCAAAGAGAAAAAATCATAGAACATTCAAAATCCAGTGGACCAAAAAAAGGATTTGAAGTTAAAAAATCAGGAGATGCAACTGTTGCATTAGTAGGATTCCCATCAGTTGGTAAATCTACACTTATCTCACAAGTTACTGATGTTACATCTGAAATTGGTTCATATGCATTTACTACTCTTACTTGTATACCTGGTCTAATGACTCACCGTGGAGCAAAAATACAGATTTTAGATCTTCCCGGATTAATAAAAGGTGCTGCAGAAGGTAAAGGCAGGGGTAAAGAAATTCTTGGTGTAATTAGAAATTCAGATATGGTATTGTTTGTTGTAGATCCGTTCCAACAGGCACATTTTAATGTATTAAATAGGGAACTAGAAATTTCTGCAATTAGACTTAATCAGAAAAAACCACAAGTATTCATTACTCGTACAGAAAGAGGAGGCATTGATGTTAGGTCTACCGTTGAACAAACTATCTTAACTGAAAATGAAATTGCTGATATTATCCGATCATTTGGAATCGTTTCAGCATTAGTCACTTTACGTGTGAATGTGAATGCAGAGATGATTGTTGACACATTAGCAGAGAATAGAATCTACAATAGAGCAGTAATTGCAATAAATAAAATTGATTTAGCAAATGAAGAAGAATTGGTTTCAGCAGAAAAAGCACTTCCAGAAGATTGGCCAGTAATGCGTATTTCTGCATTTAATGGAGATGGAATTGAAGAATTAAAAGATTTTATTTATGATAATTTAGGGTTTATGAGTATTTTCTTAAAGCCTCAGGGACAAGAAGCAGATTTAGTAGAACCACTAATAGTCAAAGATACTAGTACTGTTGAAGATGTTTGTAATACATTACACAGAGATTTCGTAAGAAAGTTTCGTTATGCAAGAGTAAAAGGCCCGAGTGCGAAATTTGACTGGCAAAGAATTGGTTTAGATCATCTTCTGAAGGATGGCGATTTACTAA
>Ga0209709_10000612_pt1 | contig 33849 bp, 19 predicted proteins | sample ArcticOcean_MG_C_2_FD_187435 | JGI IMG/M metagenome (GOLD analysis project Ga0209709, IMG submission 187435) | Marine microbial communities from western Arctic Ocean - ArcticOcean_MG_CB4_136 (SPAdes) (version 2) | ecosystem: Environmental > Aquatic > Marine > Oceanic | place: Arctic Ocean... | reverse complement strand
CACTGATAGAATCTGAAGAACAAGAAGCTGTGGCGGCAGATAACGCTGAACAACAGACAGATGACGATGCCCAAAGTGAGGAAGAGTTTGTCCCAGCACTACCCAGTGGACCACCACCAAAGTGAATGTGGAATGAATCGCAGTGAATTTCTGTGTCCCAAGAATTAAGTGAGTTTTACACTTGGCATTGATGATGTCAGATGAGATCTGGGTAATTATCGCATTTCTCGTTTTCATGTTGCTATTCGCAGGAGTAGGAATGGCTAGTATCCGAGTGAAGAAAGATACTACCGATGATTATTTAGTTGCAGGTAGAGGCATGCATCCTGCATTGGCTGCACTCTCCGCAGTTTCAACATGGAATTCTGGCTACATGTTCATCGGTTTCATCGGATTCATGTGGCTGATGGGATATTCTGCGATATGGATCTCAATCATATCTACGATAGGCCAGTTAGTTGCTTGGATTTGGCTATTCAAGTACATCCAAGATGAAGGTAGTGAGAGAAATATTCGCTCACTTTCTTCATTGGTTGCGAATGTGAAGGGTGCTCCTGAAGCAAAGATGGCAGCGATTTGTTCGGTGGCATTTCTTCTGATTTATGCTGGCGCTCAACTATCCAGTGGCGGTAAGGCATTATTCGCAATACTAGGATGGGCAGAGTGGGTTGGAATCATCATCGGTTTCGTTCTCGTTGTAGCATATTGTTACGCTGGAGGAATCCGTGCTTCAATCTGGACAGATGCTGCACAATCTTGTGTGATGCTTGTTGGTTCGACTCTGCTATGTTATGTCGCATTGAGTGAAGTAGGCTGGCTTGATGGACTTCACGATTCACTGAACAATATCGACCCCGTATTAACAGCGATTGCACCACCAAATCTTCAGATGGGGTTCAGTTTGTGGGTTTTCGCTTTCTTCCTTGGGGGATTGGGAGTGGCTGGGCAGCCGCAAGTTGTCTCAAGAATCATGACACTCGACTCTGAAGAAGACCGTAAGAAGGCTTGCGTGTGGTTCTTCGTATGGCAAACTCCGTTTCTTGCTTTGATGATTCTCATAGGATTAGCATCTAGAGTGATTTTCCCCGACGAGGGAAGTTTCGACCCGGAATTAGCGCTTCCAATGTTAGCGATGGACGTCTTAGGTCCATTCTGGGTCGGACTGATTCTAGCTTCGATTTTTGCTGCTACAATGTCAACCGCTGATTCGCAAGTTCTTGCTTGTACTGCAGCAATTACGGACGATCTATTTCCAGAGTGGGCAACCGACCATAAGAAAGCAAAAATCACCACTATGGTGATGGCTTTCTTCGCAACCTGTTTATCCCTAGGCGCTTACTTTACCGGCAATAATTCGGTATTCTCACTGGTTGTGCTTGCAGTTTATGGATTAGGTGGTATGTTCATCCCACTAATCATAGTTCGAATGTCTGGATACAAACCATCATCTAAACATTCGATAGTAATGATGAGTACTGCTTTAATCGCGGTCATAGCTTGGAGAATATTGGGATTGAATGTACATATTTTCGAGTCGGTTCCTGGAATGGGTGCCGCATTCATCGCTCACTTCATCATGGTGTTTAAGAATCAAGACCCTTGGTTAGAAAAGCTACCATCAAGGAACAAAATGACTACATTTGGAATTGGAATCCTAATTATTATCATCCCTATGGAATACTACTATGCAAACAATGCTCCAGTTTCAATGAGTTCTTCAAGTCCAGACCCTGATTCGATGTGGAACCTTACTGCAGAGTTCGAATTTACGTATGATGAAGTTACGATCAACATAGATGATGGTACAACTGATAGTTTCGATTTCGATGTTCCAAGCGCTGTGATTGGCGTCATATTCATGCTTAATTACACCGAATCAAATGAAGGAGGATTTGCCACTCAGTGTGATAATGTCGATTCTAGTTATGATGACACCGGAGTACCTGACGCATTTACCGATTGGAATTTACAGAATATTTCTGGCGAAAATTGCGGTGAAAATATCCTAGGAGGATTCAGCACCTGGAATTCCTTCACACAGACTGATTCTTACGAAAATCAGCAAAGAGCAATTGAAAATTTGACGATTACTAAGGATGATGGTCAGATTGTCTTCAGCGTCGAAGTCGATGTGAACACAGTTACTCCTCTAAATGGTGACAGTGGCGAGGAAGTAACAATGTCAGTTAGATACACGACTCTTGTATCGTATGATTTAACCGAGACTGAATGAGATTCTCTCTTTCCAAATCACTACTAAGCATGTAGAAGAGATAACTTCGAACCACCGTGTGTTAGCAATTACCAATAGTTGGAAAAATACCACTGAAAATCAATTCTGCGATTGACGGCGGAGAAGAACCTCTTCGATTTCGCCAATGTGCTGTAAGGTTTTGATACCCATCATTTCCTCGGGTTCGGAACAGGGTAATCCATCAACACCAAGCCCTGCTGCAAGACATGCTCTAACCATTTCATTGGGATATCCAAGTTCGCCAGAAGCGGTATCATAACAGGAACTCTTGGAGTTCCAGCGCGTGGATGACATAGGAAAGAGTATTTCTTTCAGGGCTTGTATACTCGCCCAATAACCACCAACATTTGCTTCACCGAACTCAAGTTTCTTTGAACCTTCAAGATGGGTTTCTACCGAGTCACAAACCACGCCATTCTCATCCCTGACCAATGGAGCATAGGGATTTTCCACCATTGTAGTGGGCAGAGTGAATGCTAAATCATTGGTTACATGATGGGCAAGACTCAACGAAATACTCTCATTTCTAACCAGAGGTTGAGTTCCAAAAGAAACGTAGACGTGTTCGATTTCAGCGGGAATAGACGCTATTGCTTGGATTACGGCATCACCAGTGCCAAGCGCCGTACTCTGTCCAACGATGGTAATATCACGGCCTGCTGTAGCAAGTTGATATTGCTCGATGCGCTCGGTTGGTACAACAACGATAATCGAGGAAAAATCAACTTCCAAATCATACAACTGATCGATTACACAAAGCAAAGATGGTTTGCCCAGTAAGTGCATCAACGGCTTATGTGTGTCAATCCCTTGTGAAGCAAGTCTACTGCCTTTACCGCCGCAGAGTAAAATTGCACAGCATTTGCTATTTGGCACAACTCCGCCAAAGGCTGTAAGACTTTCAAACCTTCACCACATCATTGATAATGACGACTGGATTACAGAATATCCCAAGTTGGTCCAGCACTAGTATCGGTCACGACAACACCCATCGTGGTTAATTCATCGCGGATTGCATCGGCTGCTGCCCAATCCTTGGCTGTCCTTACCTCTGCTCTTTTTACCAGCAATTGTTCTACCTTCTCTGTGATTTCGGCTCTTCTTGGATCTTCTTCTGCTTCGGCAAGAATCTCAGCGCGAGATTTGAGAAGTCCCAATATCTGACCCGCATGTTCCTCAATCCATTCAACACAATATCCAGCATATGCTGCAAGATCATCACCGCTTAGTTCTGACATCATACGAGAGATTTCACGCATAGCTGCTAATAATTTGGCAATCGCTTCTCGAGAATTAAAATCATCATCCATGGCTTTGGCAAAGTCAGAAGCCATTACTTCGAGAAGACCCAATGAGCGTCCTAGAGGGAGTCCTGAGGTGATTTCAGCCCGTGGTAATTGTACCGGTTCTTCTTCCTCCGCCAGTAGTGCTTTGCGATATGTGTCCTCGATGCGAGCCATGTTTTTCTCAGCATCAGTAAGAAGTTGTTCATTCATATCAATCGGCGAACGATAATGTGCATTGATTAATGCCAGCCTGAGAACCATTGGGTCTACTTTCTCTAGAATCTCTTTGATAGTCCAAAAGTTTCCTAGTGATTTACTCATCTTTTCACCATCGATATTGACGAAACCATTGTGCAACCAGTGATGAACGACCGGTTCTATCCCAGTATGACACTCGCCTTGGAAAATCTCTGCCTCGTGATGGGGGAAACGCAGGTCGTGCCCGCCACCGTGAATGTCGAATTGTGCCCCGAGAAGTTCCATGCTCATCGCCGTACATTCGATGTGCCAACCCGGTCTACCCTCGCCCCATGGTGAATCCCAAGTCGGTTCACCCGGCTTAGCCTTCTTCCACAATGCGAAATCTTTGTGGTCACGCTTACTAGAGCCGGTATCATCTACTCGTCCACCTGCTCCTTGGCGGACTGCTTCGATATTTTGACCAGTTAAACTACCATATTTCTCCGGTGCTGATTCAATATCGAAATATACGCCATCATCAGCGACATAGGCGTTCTCTTTTTGAATCAAATCAGCAATGATTTCGATCATTTGTTCGACGTAGTCTGTACAACGGGGATATTTATCGGCTCTAAGGATATTCAATGCATCCATATCCTCAAAATAAGTTGCTATATTGCGATCGACCAACTCTCGCCAATCCTCACCGTTTTCTTGTGCCCTAATGATTATTTTATCTTCGATGTCAGTGAAATTTTGGATGTAATTCACATCGAAACCAGATTTCTCTAACCATCGATGTATCAAATCAAATGCCAGATAACAACGCGCATGTCCTAAATGACACAAGTCGTAAACCGTCACACCACAGATGTACATCGAGACCTTGCCTGGAGACATAGTCGAAAAATCGACCTTCTCACGACGTCTGGTATCATGTACCCGTAGTGGCATTAGCCCGTGGTAGTGTCACATCCATATCAATTAACGCCCAGTAATAGGTTTCATCTAGGCAGTGTCATTGGCACACCATATGAGTGGCAAGAGAATTGTAGTCACTGGTGCCAATGGTCATATCGGCAATAACTTGGTTAGAGAACTGCTCAACAGGGGATATTCTGTAGTAGCAACTGTACGTGATTCTGCTAAAGGTGAGCCCCTCAAGGGGTATAAGAACTCTGAAAATCTAATTATCGAAGTTGCTGATGTTCTCTCATCTGAGTCATGGCAACAGATAATGCAAGGCGCTGATGGTCTGATTCACACTGCTACCGTCTATTCGACAACAGGAGATGCCCAGGTTATTCTCGATACTGCTAATATCGGTGTTGAAAACGTATTTCGCGCTGCTGCTGCTGCCGGAATAAAGAGAATTGTCCATACCTCTTCTACAGCAGCGGTCGGCTCTACTCCGAAAGGTGTGATCAAAGACCACACATTTTGGCACGATGGTGTAAGAGAACCCTATTCTAGGGCCAAAACCGAAAGTGAAAGACTCGCTTGGTCTTTAGCAGAAGAATTAGACCTAGATCTCAGAGTAATTAATCCCAGTGCAATTCTCGGTGGGAACTTTTTCAGACAAACTCCAAGTGTAGATTTCTTTGAAGATGCTATACTGGGTAAATACCCATTCTCACTGAAAATCCCTTTCCCCTGTGTTCATGTCGATGACGTAGTAAATGCACACATAGTTGCATTCGAGAATGATGATGCTTCTGGTCGCTATATCCTTGCACCTCATACAACTTATACAATCGCAGATATAATGCGCCGTATCAAACAACTCTATCCTCAAACGAAATCACCCAAGAGAGCCCTTCCTAACCGACTGGTACCGTTAGCGGTATTCCAAGATTGGATAGGTGGTATCTTTGGTAAACCTCGCACTTTGACCCGCCGTGTAGTTAAGGGCTTTTTCAAAGGAGATTCGCTTTATGATTCCAGCCGAGCTGAGAATGAACTCGGGCTAGTATGGAAGGATTTTGACACTTGCATAAAGGATACAGTAGAGGCTGTGTTATGATCGATAATCGATTATTCGCTCGTTTATCATGGCTTTTCCCAATAGTGTCAGTACATTTGTCTATGATAGTCTATGCTTTGGGACCTAACCATCGTGCATTTCCCTACTTCATCTCTGAATCAGCTCATCCATCCGGACCAGAAGGTTGGATATTCCTACTGACCCTGGTTTTTTCAGGCCTATTACTAATCATTACAGCTTGGCGATTATACAATCATACCAAGGATATTGCAATTAGACCAAAAGTCACATTCATAGCAATGATAATTGGAGTTTTTTCCGGTTCAAACATGATTTTAGTCGGTATTTTTGACATATATTCTAGTCCAGTATTACATGTAATAACCGCTTTGAACCTGTTCTATGGGTCATTGGGCTGGGGTATTCTCTCCTATGTCGGGATTTATGGTAACCAGAATTCTCGCTCTAGAATGCGTTTGTACTATCTAGGAGCAGCCATATTATGTCACCTGGTTATGAGTTATGCTATGACTCAGGCATTTCTGGAAAATCCCGAGGCTCTGACGCCTCCTATCGACTTGAATCTCGTTCAACATTGGGTACGTTGGGCTGCCTTGGCTGAATATGGCTTCTTCATTAGTTCCATGTTACTAATATGGTCTTATGAATCCGAGATACGGGGAACTGTAGACGATAGCGAAGAGTAGTAGCAAAGGTGCAATTAAACCAGTACTGGTCTTTTGTTTGACACGGTTTGATTTTCTTCTTCACGCACTAGCTTCAACAGATTCTGATTTGAGCGTCTGTATTTTAGCATCGTTGGCTTTAATCTGCTCCCATACGATTTCAGCAATGTCCTTGACTTCCATCTTTGATTCGATGGTATCCAAGCCATCTGAGACCATTGTAGAACAAAATGGACAACCTACGGCTACGGTGTCGGCACCGGTCTCGGCCAATTCTTTGGCGCGAATAACATTGACACGATCGTGTTCATCGTCAACCTGCTCTTCCATCCACATTTGTGCCCCACCTGCGCCACAACAGAAGGAGTTGCGTCCATGATTCTCGGTTTCGACATCAACACCACCAATGGCTGAACGGGGAGCTTCGGTTTCACCACCGATCCGTCCGAGATAGCAAGGGTCGTGATAGGTGATTTTTCCATCATGCTTCGGCTCAGGTAATTTACCCTCTTCCTGAAGGTGAGAAATTAATTGTGAATGGTGAATCACTTCGATATCTTGACCACCATAATCCTTGTACTCTTTGCCAAGTGTGTGGAAACAATGGGGGCATGAGGCTACGATTTTCTTTACTCCGAGTTCATCAAAAGTTGCAAGATTGGTTTCAGCCAACATCTGGAAGAGATATTCATTGCCAGCTCGACGTGCAGCATCACCACTGCAACCCTCTTGCATACCGAGGATTCCGACATCTAACCCTGCCTCTTTCATCACACTTATCGTATCGCGGGCAACCTTCTTATTGCGTTCATCGAAACTAGCAGCACAACCAGCGAAGTAGATGTATTCAGCAGGTTCTGCCACTTTAACATCGAGATCTGCGGCCCAATCGCCTCGCTCATGGGCAGGGATTCCATAGGGGTTGGAATCATTTTCAAGATTCTCAATTGTAGTCATCAATGGTAGTACTACCTCCTCTACCGATTCGTCGAATTCCATTCTTTCCATCATCAGGTGACGACGAGCATCGGTCAATTTTGTCACGGGATCGATATTGACCGGACAGACGTCGACACAAGCATGGCAAGTAGTGCAAGCCCATACCGATTCTTCACCAAAACGGGCGATGATATCCTCCTCTGGCTTCTCGCCCGCCAATAAAACCGCATGATGTTCATTGGCATAATCACGCACATCATGAATTATTTGCATCGGGTTGAGTGCTTTACCACTAGCATATGCGGGACAGACATCTTGGCAACGAGCACACGAGGTACAAGCCCAGCCATCTATCAGAGAACGCCAGGTCAATTCGGTATAGGAACTGGCACCAAAAGTCTCGACTGTCAATTCCTCCAAGGGAACCGCAGTGCCGTTTTCAGCGACCTCTAGCGGGTTCATCACTGCCATCGGCTTGGTATTGAAAAAGAATACATTGGGTAATGCCATTACTAAATGCATATGCTTGGAGATTGGTATGAGGAAGAGGAAGATGCAAATCGCCAGCATATGAGCCCAAAAAGCGATGTTTACAATAAGTTGAGTCGGTGCGAGAATTCCTCCAACCCATGCACCAATCGGCTCCCAAAATGGATCAGCGCCATGACCAGCTTCGATGACATAAGAAGTGGTGCAAATCGTCATTATCAATAGTAGGATTGCATTACCTTCAAGTTGACTTTTGCCCTTGAGTTTCTCTGGAGTAAATACTACCCTACGCAGTAAGGCCGCTGTGCAACCGATCAATGCCGAAGTATAACCCAATTCAACGATACCGTTCCACGGGCCTACTACTGATTCTGGCAGTAGCGTTCGGCTGAACCAATCACCGGTCGCAAGGTCGAACATATCGGTCGACAGCATCAGGAAACCCCAGAACATCAACACATGCATAACACCAGCAACTGGGTCCTCAAGCACCTTGCGTTGACCCAACCAAACGGTAAGTGTCTCCTTCAATCGCAAGCCCCATGAATCAAAACGGTCATCCTTCGCTCCAATCATCACTAATCGGGTTGCTTTCTGCACTTGATAAGTGAAGAATGAGATGGAAATTACTGCTAATACCGCTAGAATCAACCAACCTGATATCGGCCCGTACATGACGTCGAGCGGGTACTGCATGGCTCACCCATGAAGGTGCAGTCCTTCAATCCAACGGCAGATAAGGCCAATCGCTAAGGACACTGCCAACGTGCCGATATCATGGCGAAGGCTAGTGCTCCGGGGAAGTGTATCCTCTTTGGCGAGCATGCAGTAGTCTACGGCCACCCTGCCATCGCTTTGGCTATCGACCAGAGAATGACGATGAAAGTTAGTCCCTCAAAGCAATGGCGGCTCGATGGTATGCCACTTAACTTTGAACGTCACCCGCATATTCAAACCTTGAAAAATCGTTTATGGGCTGATGGTCCTCCACTTTCAATAGAGATTCATACCGAAATTCCGCCCGGTAGTGGCTTGGGGTCCTCAGCAGCGTTGAGTGTTGCCGCAGCCGCTGTGCTACGCAGTATGAGAGGTAGGCATACCGATTCGGAGGGTAATTGGTGCGAGGGATGGTCATCGGCACGAGAAAACGATGTCTACAATTCGTCTGGAGAAAACCGATCGGGAGAGATACTGATTACCGGCAAGCAATCAATCGATATCGATGAATGTGCTATCCTCGCCCATGCGGTTGAAGCTAATGCACAAGGCGGCCGTGCGAGTCCAATAGATTCCTCGACTTGTGCTCATGGCGGATGTATCCTCCTTTCAGACAAGGTTGAGGATGAGGCAAAGTGGCTGTATAGTCGTACTTTGAATACTCCCGAAAAGGAGACTAAATGGGAGATTCACTCGCTTAGACTACCCGCTTCTCTAGAGAATACATGGTTGGTAATAGGCAATACCGAGGTTCATTCTCCAACTTCTATTCAGGTGGAAAAGGTCGCTCAATCCTTGCAAACAAATCCGGAAATGGAGCAGATCATCAATGCGATTGGTATGGTGACTCGACGCGGTATTACTGCACTTCAAGAGGGAAATCTTAGCGCCATTGGTAATTCTATGACGGAAAATCACATCCTATTGCGTTCACTCGGTGTTTCCTGTCCTGAATTGGAACGCTTGATCGCCGCCGCTCTACCCACCTCCTATGGTGCTAAATTAACCGGAGCGGGCGGTGGAGGATGTATGATTGCACTGACTGATGAGCCAAAACGTACTTCTGAGGCAATTGAATTAGCGGGAGGACGAACTATGATTACACGTTTGGCTTCTATGGGACTGCAAGGGGATAAAGCAACAGATAAACCACTGTGGAATCCCTTCCAAAAATGAAATCGCCTTTATATAGGGGGTCTAATGAGGCCCCGCCATGAACGACGAAGACCGTCTTACTGTGGTCAACGTGGTCGCTTCGACCCGCGTTGCAGAGGAGCTTGATTTACCCGACATAGCCATTCAACTCAATTGTGAGTATGAGCCTGAGCAATTTCCTGGTGTAGTTTACCGTGTTACCGACCCAAAGTTGGCAATTCTGATGTTCCGCTCCGGACGTGCAGTATGCACAGGCGGTAAGAACGAAGACAATATTCACACTGGTATCGAGCGCATGATAGAAGATTTGCGCTCTGCTGGAATAACCACATGGGATTTGAAGGATGTCGAGATCGAAGTACAGAACATGGTCGCAACCTATTCCCTTCACTACCCAGAGGATTACGATGGACTTCAGAAGATGGATACCAATGATTTGGCAAAGGGTGCACCACTCGCTGGTCTTCCCCGTAAGTTAAATCTCAACAATCTGACCTTCCATCTACCCTTCGACAAGGTCGAATATGAGCCAGAGCAATTCCCAGGACTAATCTACAGGTTAGACTATCCTAAGGTAGTCTGTCTGATCTTTGGATCGGGTAAGATGGTTATTACCGGTGCTCGCCACAAGGACGAAATTCTTGAAGCAGTGCAAATCATCCAAGATGAGTTAGCAGATTTACTCTGAATGCTAGCAGCGCATTGATGTAGACGCTTTGCACATGCCGTAGGCATGCGGACAGGTCTAGTAGTGGTATTTGCCCTACTATTACCACTGCTTACTCCACTGATTGAAGTGGCTAGTGCACAGCCGCTGAACGGTGGTAGTGACCCCGGGGTTAGCGACACTCCAACTTGGAGAATTGGTGACAGATGGATATATTCAGGGGTTTTTGATCCGACGATATTGATTACTGATTCTGGAGTTCAAGCTTCAGTCGGTGAGATTAGGGGAGATACCACCACCACGGTCAAAGCGATTAGAGAAATTATCGTCGATAATGTTTCGACTATGGTTTACGATTTACAAGCGGTTGCGGACTTTGATAAAGATGGCGTCGAACTCGACGGTTATACGGGTAACGTCGAGATACAATATACCCTTGATGAAGTAATTAGAGCAAGTGACATGGCAACAATAAGTAGTGATTTGTCGTTATTTGTGCGCTTCATTCCCTATGGATTGTCCTCGCTGACAAGGGACATCGCCGACATCACCATTAGCACGACCTATGCGCCAGCAAAGGAGGATTACGACTTCCCTTTACGAGATGGTGAGACTTGGACATCCAACTATTTCTCAACCAGTTCTTGGAGTGGAGCCTCGGACTATATCACCCCGTTTCCCGCACCTACTTCTGGCCAAAATCACAGCAATTGGGAAGTAACCGCTATCGGCCGACCGATTGATGATTATAATCAACAAATCGCTTATTCCGGCTGTGAAGCATCGTATGAATTACGATCATATGCCGATGACGGAACTGAAGAATCTTTCAAATGGTATTGCCCTGAAGTCAATAATTACGCTTGGACTCACACCGAAGAGGATATCGGCTTGGTAATCGACTTCAGATTGAAACAATACATTCCTGTTTCTTCAAGCGGAGTCACACCCAGTAGTGACCCAGGAACTAGAAATAATTTGGTCGAAGTAGAACTTTCAGCTCCCGTTACTGCACTGAATGTTGCAATGGAGGTGTGGGTTAACCTGACCGATTCCAGTGGCTCGCCACGAACAGGAGTAGATGTCCAACTACGTCATGAAATTGGAGAGCAAATCAGTAATGGGGTTACAGCAAATAATGGTACGGCGTGGTTTATTGTCAACTTGGGTGATTATCTCGATGCATCACCAACCTTGATCGATTATGCTAGTCACGGTATTATCGCCATTGAAAATGGGAGAATGGGTGTCGCTAGTATTACTCTCGATGAAAATGTCGTTGCACTCGACCTCGTTGCTGCTATCGAAAGAGTGAATATTGCCCGCAACAGGAGTGGGGTTATTACCAATCTGAATGCCATTTCGGGCTATATGGCATTACCAGGGGACATATTGGATGTCGAATTATCGGTGTACAACCGCGGGATTTCCACTAGTTCTGCTACACAAGTAAGAATAGATTTACCAGATGGTAACAGTTCAGATTACAATCTCAATCCACTGAGCCTATTTCAAGAACAGACCTTTACCGTACAATGGATTGTTCCATTAGATGCAGTGATTAGCAATAGTTCATTATCGTGGGAAGCAGATCCGAATGGTATCAATTCAGGCGATGCTGATTCTGGAAATGATTTGGCTATGATCAATATCTTCATCGGCACTTTGCCAACGATAGTTTTTAGCCAAACATCAGGGAAAACTTTGGAGGCGATTTCGCTAGATGCCCAAAATACATTTGATGAGGATGGGGGTGAGGTAAGTTGTATCTTTAGAATCGAATACGATGATGGCAGTAGATCTCGTGCCAATGAGAAAATCATCGCCGATAATTGTGCAATTGAATACGAATGGATAGACGATGGAGATTATATCGTAAATCTCACTGTAATCGATGATGAAGCAGATTTAGTATCGGATGAATTTGTCGTAGTCATTGCTAATCGTGCGCCAGTAATCCAATTACAAAGCGCGCGCACTGAAGTTCGAGTTGAACATATGGTTACTGTCGAAGCCTTTGCTTTCGACATCGATTCTGAGGATGATTGGCCAGGTATAGTCGACGTATATTGGCCCGAATCAAATTGTCTTGAAGGATATTATACCCGTCGTTGTACAACCACTTCTCCTTTCGAAGGATTACAAACCATTACCGCCTATGGTAGTGATGATGATGGAGAGATTACAACCACTTCTATCGAAATAGATTTTACCAATATCGCACCTCATGACATGGCGATAACAATGTGGGAAAATGGCGGCATCATCATCCCGGATGGTCAACTAACTTGGCATATCGATGAGGATCAAGAGGTAGAATTGATTGCGAGAGCTGAAGATAGTCGCGATGATGTTTATGATTTGCATTACAGTTGGGACCTAGGCCATGAAGAAAATGGACGAGAATCTAAATTGATGCAAACTTGGAATGAATCCGGCTTACACAAATTCACTGTACTTAGCACTGATAGCGAAGGGGCTGATTCGGGGGTAATCGAGCGTTGGGTAAACGTCAGAAATGTAGTACCAACTATCACTCCACTTTTGGATAACCTACCGGTTGCTGAAGGACAGAGTATTACCTTGATCGGAAATGCATCGGATACATCCTCAGATCGTGACTCTCTCCAGATGTGTTGGGATGTTGACCCTGGCGTCGATAGTGATTTAGTTGGTAGTGCTGATGATGATTGTGATGTAAATGGCAGTACTTTGCAATGGTCGTGGGATGTCGCCGGCAATCATACTGTTGTCTTTCACGTAAGTGACGATGATGGGGCGAGGAATTCGACTTCAACCGCTATTCGAGTCCTCAATCTTCCACCCACGATTCGTATCACTTCGCTAGAGAATGTAATCGCTGGAAATCCAATATGGCTTAGTGCAAATGGCACTACTGATTCTACTACCGATATTGAGGGACTGATGGTGATTTGGGATCTTGATTCTACAACTGATAGTAATGGTGACGGTATTGCTAATAACGACCCTGACCTGATTGGGAAAGCAGTAGAATACACATTCCCTATAGCAGGAATATACACGATTACTGTGATTGCATGGGACGAAGATGCAGAATATCCTGCTAGCAAACAATTCCAACTTCAAGTTCTGAGTCCAGATAGAACCATCTTTGAAGAAGTGGTCAATGGTGTTGCTGGCGATCAGGCTAATCCTACTGTTCAATTCATGTTGATTGCTCTAGTAATTTTGGGTGTGCTATTCGCTGTCCGGAGATTGAATCAACGTAGTGATGATTCACTTTGGGATGGAGAACTGGAACACACTATAGCACAACCTCCGATTCAGGCCCCTGAGGCTTCGGCATTCCTCAATACACCACCGATTCCCGAAGGTGGTTTGCCCCCGGGTTGGACAGAGGATCAATGGCAACATTATGGCCATCAATACGTTGAATCTGAGCAGACACCGGGCCAATAGGATGAAATCCGAGTTCGTAAACGAGCAGACATGCGCAACTCTGTCGCGAGTCTTTTTATTCTAGCGCTGCTGCTGCTTTTTCCGTTGACAGCAGTTGATTTTCTTGAGGATGATAAGCGCAGCAATGCCGTATCTACAGGTGTTTACGATGTCCCAACTTGGAGAATTGGTGACGAGTGGATCTACGAAACCCAATTCGATGTTCTAAAATTGCTACAACAAGCCAATGTTGCTGCATCAATAGTTACTCTCACAGGTGATACAAGCGTCACGGTTACCAATATTCTATTCATGACTCTAAATGGTACTCAGACCTTGGTTTACGAAGTCACTATCACTGGCGTGTTTACCACTGGCGCAAATGGGGCAGAACTTGAGGGGCAACTTGGAAGTGTCGATGTCGATTATGATGGCATAGATATTTTTAGAGTAAACGATTTATCATTGGTTAGTAGTGAATTCAATCTATTCGTCGAATTCTTTCCGAATTCACAATTTGTATGCTGGTTTACAAATTGTGAATTAGCAGATATCAACTTCTTCACTAGTTATGAACCGGTAAAGGAAAAGAGAGATTTCCCGATTAGAACCGGGGATCAATGGCATCAAACATTCTATTCTCAAACCATCGTCACTGGTACTTCCGATTATTTCGACCCGAATGAATTCCAAACCCAAGGTCCTGAAAATAATAGTTGGCAAATCACTAATTCTGGAGTACCAACCGAGGATGGCACCACGATTCAATATAGTGGATGTGCTGATTCATTGAAGATAATGGAATGGAATGAAACCGGAATAAATGCTGGCTTTGAATGGTTCTGCCCTGAGGCACGAAACTATGCATGGAGTAGAGTGGATAATTCTGCTGGCTTCCAAATCGATTGGCTACTCAAAGAATATCGACCAATCGATTCATCCAATGTGATTGCCGCTTCAAATCCAGGAAATCGGGATGTAGAAATCATTGTCGAACCACAATATCTAGCAATTCTACCTAATGCTGAAGAATTAATCAGTGCAACCTATGCTAGTAGTTCAGGAACCGGTGTGCCAAATAGTAATTTACAATTTAGATATGAGATGACTTCAACATATGTATCTACCACAACTTCCTCCAGTGGTCTTTCTACAATGACCCTCAATGTTTCCGATGTTCTCGATGATTCACCCGCCGGTGATGACCACACGAGTAACGGAGTTATCGTCTGGGACCCCGTTACAAAAATAATTGGTGTTGCAACTATAATCATGGATTTATCAGTTGTAGGCGTCGACTTGGTTGCCAAAGCTGATTCGATAATCGTCGAGAGAAATAGAGGTGGAGTGACTACAGTCCTCTCTCAGTCAAATGGCTATAATGCTTTACCAAACGACGAATTATCATTTTCAATTCCGGCTCAAAACCGGGGTATTTTTGAATCTCCAGCAACGGAAATAGAGGTTACAACCCCTGATGGTTCTACTATTCGCTCATCGATCCCAGGTGTTGCCCCATATACAGAACAACGGATTACCGTCAACTGGACAGTCCCAGAAGCAACCGAAGTTGGTGACCAAATCTTGGGATTCGTCGTCGACCCAGATGAACTGGTTACCGAGGATGCTAATCGCTCCAATAATATGGCATCGATTTCTATTTACATCGGTCGATTACCAACTGCTAATGCCATTATCGATGAAGGGAAATACACCTTTGAAAACGTCACTATCGATGCATCAACAAGTTTCGATGAAGATGGTGGCGAAGTAATTTGTAGATTCGAAATTGAGTATGCACCGTTATTAATAGATGCTATTGATTCTGAGACATGCGTTATTGATTATATGTGGAATGATGATGGGGCTTGGAACGTTACAGTTATCGCCATCGATGATGAATTGGACGAGGATGTTATTACGATACAAGCTAATATTCTCAACCGAGCGCCTACTTTCAACCTAACTGGTCCAATAGCAGTCGATGTTGGAACACAAGTTACTTTTCAAGTAGCTGATGCCTATGACCAAGACACCATTACCGAAGATCCAAGCCAGCAAGTTATTTTTTCATGGCCCGACACTTTCTGTGATGGAACTATATTAGGTCCAACTTGCACCTTTACGGCTATGCAAGAAGGGATGATGGACATCACCTTGATTGGCACTGATGATGATGGAGAATCGGTAACTATCTCACAACAACTAGAGGTGCTAAATGTCGACCCAACCATCGGTGAAATAGAATTCTGGGCCAATGGTGTATTTGTCGAGAAAGATGTTGCCAGTGGCGTTTGGAGTATCAATGAAAGTACGGAGGTACAATTACGAATCACAGCTGATGATAGTACACTCGATAAAGATGGATTGATAATTAATTGGAAACCATCAGACCGAGACTCAAACTGGAGTATTTCAACTGATGGTCCTAATTCAGAAGTAAATCTATCATGGAATACTTCCGGATTCCATGAGATTACAGTGAAAGCAACTGATGATAATGGTGCGACTAGTCAAATCATCTTTGAAAGAGTCATGGTCAAAAATCTTGCTCCTGTCCTCAAAGCGATGGATGATAGTTACAATATTTCAGAGGATGACGCCATCCCATTGATTGCTGAAGCCACTGATACCGATGAATTGACCTATTGTTGGGATCTCGATGCAAATACTGATGGTGATGACAATGGTATTCTCTACGATGATTGTGACCTGCCCGGAGCAGAACTAGAATTCTCAAAAGGATATTCTGGCTCTAATCTACTTACAGTAAATGTGTGGGATGACGATGGAGCGTGGGATTACCATTCAATAACAATCAATGTGATCAACCAACGACCGATTGCAGTGATAGATGATGCTGAAGAAGGATTCATCATCACCCAGGGAGAAGATATTACCCTCAGTGGCAGCAATTCAATTGATAGCGCATCAGATCGATTGACTCTACGTTATATCTGGGATAATCCAACAATCCCGGGATTTGAAGATGGAGTTGGTGAACAGTTTACAATTTCTTTTGACAAGCCAGGTACTTACTTGGTCAACCTTACTGTTTACGATGATGATAGTGAATCTACAACTGCATCTATCAGTATTACAGTAACTGAGGTTATCGAAGATAGCGCTTTCGGTTCTGCAAGCACTGCTACCATGACAGTGACTATTGCAGCATTTATCATTGTAATATTAGCCCTTCTATTGATACTACGCCGTCGACCAAAGGATGCTGATGTCCTCGGACTTGGCATGCAGGATTCTGCTTTTTCTTTCGAGCCAAAATACGATGCTGCACCAGCTGGATTGCCTGGCCAAACCACTGCCACTGGTGAGACCTTTTACCAACAATACGCACAACCTGCACAACCAGCACAACCAGCGTATCAGCAACCTGCACAACCTGCACAACCAGCGTACCAGCAACCTGCACAACCTGCGTATCAGCAACCTGCACAACCTGCATATCAACAACCAGCACAACCTGCATACCAGCAACCTGCACAACCTGCACAACCTGCACAACCTGCACAACCTGCACAACCTGCGTACCAGCAACCTGCACAACCTGCTCAACCTGCACAACCTGCGTACCAGCAACCAACGGTTCAACCGGCTCCACTCACAAATCAGGTGCCAAGCACCCAACCCAACCCGATGATTCAAGAGCCAACGGTATCCGGAGGGAATACAGACTTATCCGGTATGCTGGATGGTCTCGATCTCTGAGGCATAATAATGGGAAATCTTTGGCAATTCTTTGGATTACCAGACCCTGAGATTGTCGCACCTTCAGTTGATAAAAAGCCTGCTCCGAAAAGGGAAGAAAGCAATCTTGTCCAGGGTAAATTGATCCCGGATCAATTGCAGGTAATCACGCCCGAAAAACTAACTAATAAACTACAAAAAGAAGTTGTAAAACCTCCAAAGGTTACTGTAAGTAGTAATTCACCAAAGGGATGGAAAGGTCCTACGACTCCAGATGGTGATGCTTTTCATGATATGTCGATGTTAAAATCTACAAAAAGGATGGGCTTTTTGCCTAGAGCATTGCGCTATGTCTGCCCAGATCAAATGCATAGGTTACCTCTAGATTCGATTGGTAAGCGTATCTCAGAAGGTGATACAATAATTGTCGACATCAGACCATTGATTCATATGGACGCTCACAAGGATGCTTGTCGAAGGCAATTACGCAGACTTGGAGATGACTTGGGAATCGCTATTTTTGCCTTGGATGACCAAGACCAATTATTATTGCTTCCAGGAAGGGATGTAGTAGTGGATATCAGTAAACACGAACTAGGCTTAGCACCAATGTTGCTCTAAGTCATTCAACCCACAGAAGAACCATCATTCCCGCTTTAGGAGTGATGGTAGTACCAAATACAAGTGAACAGTCGTTCTCTTGTGCAATACAACCATCGTTCATCTGCTCAGGGTCACCTGTCAATGCTTGCAGTGCTTGCCGGTGATTTTCAACTTCAAGCCAAGTTAATTCCAAATCATCAACCGATACTCTAGCAGAATCACCATATTCCAGGACCAACATGTCACCTACGATACGCCCACCACTAATATTGAGCGATTCGGTGGGGTTTGCATATGATTTATCGTCAATGCGCCAGAGGACTGCTGTCCAATTACCTTCTACCTTGGTTTTGACAGGCTCGATTAAACTATGACCCAATTGAGTTTCAAAGTCTGCTTCCCAATCAAACCTAGGCAATGCATCCTGAGTGATTATGTGTGTCGCATTGACATGAGCTAGAGTATCGACAACCGGATTGTCACTTCGCAAAAAAAGACTGCTTTCAATACCAGAATGTAGGCCGATATTCATAGCATTTCCAGCGATGAGCCCGTCGATATTCTCGCCTTCCCAGAGACCCCATGTAAATCGATACCGCTCATCAAGGTCAGCAATTTCTGCATCCACTTCAGTGATTTCACCAACCATTGTCGTGAAGTGCCAAGTGGACATCAAAATCAGAATTACTATCCCGATACTGAGATGAAAACTCGACCTCCTATCTGTCAGAGTAACTAGTTTCTCTTCACTTGGCGGCACTAACATCAACGACAAGGCTAACCCAAGCCAAGGTAAATGATAGCGAGATTCGCCCCAATCTAAAATGAAAGCATGGATAATAACCAATGGCGTGAGTACTATTATTATCGCATTGAATGATTCGCTTTCATTACTTCGCAAACGGAATAACCCCAATAGCATAGCAATAATTCCAATGAACGCCAACTGGTTGAGAAGATGGTATGACCAAGTCAAGGAAGTATGTGTGCCAAGTGTATCGCCGACACTTTTCAATGCGAAAGATGTTTGAGGAGTCAATGCGGCCAGAGGATCGCCATTAACCAATGAATTGTACAATAAAAACGGCCCTGAAATCAATAACCATCCGCCGGCAAATGGTAATGCACGACTTACATTTCTATCTTTGAGAATGAACCAGCCGACTAAGCCAATCAGATAGACGTGTACATATTTCACCAGCATTGCCATCGCTGCAATAGCACCAAGAATCGCAACTAAGCGACGTGAATCGCCTTTTTCGACTCTGATGAAAATATTTACAATCAAAATCCAAGTCCCTGCTACTGCAACGTCGAGATAGGGAAGTTGTCCCCAATATCTCACTGCAGGTAAGAGCAGAAAAGCAGGCACGACAAGCATCGATAGTTTTTGTGGGGCCCAACGTTCAGTCAGATGTTGTATCTGCCAAGTGGACATTATCATCAATAATAGAGGCATGAACACGGCTTGGTTAGAATTTCCGGAGAGCACTATTTCCATCGAGAATAATGCAGGAATCAACGGTGGTCTAAACAAGAAATCCTGACCGTGATGGAATGGTGACCAAAGGATATTTCCAATGAATGCATTAGCTTCTATCAAATGATATGCCGCATCCCATCGTGGCATCAAATTCCACCATGGCAAGACGATTATCAGTAGGATTAGACAAGCCGGAGCGATTAGCCAACGAAGATCATTTCTACTCCACTTCGCCCCTTTGATACAAAAAGCCAAGCCTGAAAGAAGAAGGAAAATTACCAACCATGTAGTCCATTCTCCACCCAGGCCAATCATCCAAAGGAGGTGGATTATCCATCCACTAACTAGAGCACTTGGTAAGGCTAGAAGGGTCAACTTGTCTGCTGTCTGGTCAATAGATATCATCTATCCACCCACCAAGAACTCAATCCCAAGTGTTTTCACTGTCGAAATAAGCTTTGAGTTCATCGTAATCTACCGTCCCATCACCATCGGTATCTAGGAAATTAATCACTGAATTAATCTCGACCGCTGAAATATCAACAACACCAATCGATTCGAGTCCGGTCTTAAATTCAAAGTGATTTATTCGCCCATCCGAATTCAAATCGAATCTCTCAAAGACACTCGAAACCAATAAATTGTTTTCCTTCATGTACACTGCTAATTTCTTCAAACAATCTAGAGCCTCGGTTTGATTTCCAGCCTTCATCTGCTCAGCCAGAGTAAATCCGAGTGCAGGGTTCATGGTATCGCCAATCACTTGAGGGCCTCTCTTACGGGTAATAGCAAGAATAACCGCACCTAGTCCAGAAAGAATAAATCCTATGTTTCGTAATTTCAATCCATCATCAATCACTTTGCGATCTGTGATGATGAATGCTTGACTCCCATTAAGGGTGAAAGGGCTTTCCACCTCATAATCACTGGTATCGCTATCCTTGTGGCCCGATAGTGTACCGACATAGATCAAATCATTATCGCCAAACCTCAATTCCCATAAGTCAGAGTCACAATTCTTTTCCCATACCAGTTCATAATTTCGTGAAGAACCATAACCGTCGACAAAAGTTGAATCAAGAGTAAAGTCTTCACAACTTCCATTTACAATATAAATTCGATATCCAGTATTTCGGTCGCTAGGCTCGATTGTTTTGTCCTTAATTAGACCAAGCTTATTCTCTTCAGCATCGAACGAAATCAATTGCCAACTAGAAAATATGAGTGCTAATACACCGAGGCCAATTAAGAGCGAGGATGAAATAAATCCAAACTTACTATCTGCCTTCATGGACAACGCTTGACAGTGCGCCTCTTCATATTTTCCTGAGAAGTTCATCGATAGCAAGGGATGCAAACCCTAACACACAAATCTCGGCGCCATCTACTAATTGTGCAAAATCACCCATCGCTCCCGCCAAATCATATGCCCCTGCCTTGCCCTGCCATGATTTGCTCTCAATTAATTCCACCAAAACATCATCTGAATAATCGGCAATCTCTACCACTGCGCTCTCGACAAAAAACTCCCATTCACCATCGTGTTGAATTCCAGTGGCAGAGAATACTCGATGACGCCGTGCTCTTAATCGCAATAGCATAGTTGCTGCAGTTAATTTATCGGTTGGCTTGCCAAGAGCGAGGTTTTCGTCATCGGGGTCTTCAACCAAGGTATCTGCTACAATTACGTAATCAAAATCATGTTCCCTAGTGACAGCCGCTGCTTTTTTTTGGCAAATGGCCAACACTTGCTCTTCGACGGTTCCATGAGAAATAGATTCATCAATATCATCTAATCCTTGATGATAAATGCCATCAATACGCTCATTTAACCAGGAAAATCGGCGGCTTGAGGCGGAGGCTAACCAGATTCGCATAGATGGGCGGTGGACAGTCATATTGAATAGAACACCGGCCTTCCACTGGGTGGTGGCAGCCAATGTCTGACATAGAAAGAATCCCTACCCACATAGTTGGACTAGATGAAAACATGCAAGGTGGTATACCTCGCGGTCATATTGTAATAGTCGCAGGAGCATCAGGTGCAATGAAGTCCAGTGTGACATTTTCACAACTTTACAACGCAGTTCTCTATGGCGATACCAGCGGGATTTATGTCACACTAGAACAAGGCAAAGATAGCCTTCGTTCGCATATGGCGAATATGGGAATGAATGTTGATGACGCAAGAGTCCGTAACCGCATCGCAATCATAGATTTGGCCGACCTTCGAGTTCAACTCGATGAGCAGGGGATGTCGAACCGTATCGACTGGATGGGGCAATTGATCAAACAATTGACCTCTTATCGACAGTCGATTGGTTTCGAGGTATTGGTTTTCGATTCACTGGGAGCATTTTTCACTTTGACAAAAATGGAAAACCCCAGAGATGAGATTTTCAGGCTCTATGAGGCGGTCCGCCGACTTGGATTAACCGCTTTCTTCATCTGTGAAATGACCGGTTCAGACCACAAGCAATTCGGTGAATATGGAGTAGAGGATTATCTTTCAGATGGTGTAATTCACCTAGTCATGGAGCGTTCAGGAGATGAGGTCAAGAGAAAACTCGGAGTCATCAAAATGCGTCATACCAATCATTTGCTGGGCTATAAGGAAATGATATGGGATTCCGAAAAGCAGCAATTTCAAATCGGATAATAATGGTATTACCATCAGTGATGGTATTGCAACTCAATCATATACTTCCGGGTAAGTAGAACACCTATGTCGGAAAGCATTCAAGACTCCCATTCTAGCAGTCGGAAAAGCAGCATTTCTATCATCGCTATGTTGCTGATGTCAGTAATGATTACTTTTGTCAGCCCGGTTTCCGCAATCGACCCGCTAGAATCAAACGATGATTTTGCAACTGCAACTCAAGTTGGAAGTTTGCCTTATAGCTATACAAACCTCGATATTCATAGTACGACCGACCAAGATATCTTTGAAGTGCAATTGACCGCTGGCACTACTTATTACTTCGATATTTACTTCAGTGATGTTCTTGGAGATATAGATATGAATTTGCATGATTCGACTACAACGATTACCACTTGCACAGGTGCATGGAGTAATCTTGCATCAGCGTCCTCAACATCCGATAATGAATCATTTAGCTATACTCCTACTACAACAACCAATTATTTCTTCTGTGTATATGGTTATAGTAGTGCTATCAATTCTTACTCTGTTTCAATTGCAACCACACCTAGTGGAGGTGGTGGGGGAACTACATCTCCTACTCTTTTCACAACTATGACCAGTGGAACAACGGGTCAAGCCGAACTAAGTAATCTCCTTGTAAACGACTCATATGAGATAGATGCAAATCTGCAAGAGTATGTGATAGGAGTAACTAATGTAAGTGAATATAATCTCACCGCAAATCACACTGCTACCGCAGTGACACACATTGAAAATTATAGTTGGACTCCAGTTGATGCAGAGTCGGTATACGTACTTAATGTCGAACTTTATCAAAACGGAGCCTATCTCTCTAGTTCCCTTGATTGGATCTACATCGAGCGTCTGCAAAATGATGTGACCTCTTCTACCTCTGGTGACTTGATTGCGACTAATCTGACAATCGGAACATCATATTCTATCGAATGGCAAACCAATGATACCAATACCAATGCAATTCTTAGTGATGGCTGGGTAAACTTCACAGCAACGTCAGCAAACTACACTCAAGCAGTAACTTGGGCGGGACCATCAACCATGAATGTTCATCAATTCAGTGCAATGATGTATGAAGGAACCACTGAGTATGGCTTCCATGAAATACAATTCGTTCCCAGCCTACCAAGTATAGATATCAGCGCTTATACCCATGATGCCAATAGTTCTACAAATACTGTAGACGCATCTGGGATGGATCTAATAACTGGTGATTCATATCAATATTCATTAGAATTACAAGATGTCAATGGTACTGTTCTCGATGATTCTGGTATGCTAATGGCTACTGCAACCACACCCGGGATGTCATTACCAACCTGGACATATACAACGCCTTCGAGCACAGGACTTTATTGTATAAATGCAGAGTTATACACTACAAGTTCAACTATGCTAGGCTCTGATTATACTTGTTTCAGCTTATTCTATGACGAAGATAACGATGGCATAGCCGATGAAGACGATCTTTGCTGGGGTACTCCATTGGGCACATTAGTAGATTTCGATGGATGCGCTGATAGTCAAAAGGATTCAGATGGAGATGGCTACACCGATGACATAGATGCCTTCCCCTTCGAATCTAGCCAATGGGAAGATGCTGATGGCGATGGATTTGGTGACAATCCAAACGGTAATTTCTCAGATGCATTCCCTACAGATCCCTCGCAATGGGAAGATGCTGATGGCGATGGCCATGGAGACAATCCATGGGGAACTGATGCCGATTTATTCCCTAATGACCCTACTCAATGGTCTGATATTGATGGTGATGGCTGGGGCGATAACCAAAACGGCAGCTATCCTGATGTATTCCCTACAGATTCCAGCCAGTGGAGCGATGCCGATGGTGATGGATATGGTGATAACGCCGCAGGAAATAATCCTGATGACTTTATCAATGATCCAACTCAATGGCGAGATACTGATCTCGATGGCTATGGAGATAATGCCTCTGGAAATAATCCGGACGCATTCCCCAACGAGCAAAGCCAGCACGTTGACACTGATGGCGATGGTTATGGCGACAATCCTAACGGCGTAAATGGCGATGACTTCCCTAGTGATCCAACTCAGCATGACGATAGCGATGGTGACGGCTATGGTGATAATCAACAGGGAACCAATCCCGATGCATTCCCATCTGAAGCAACACAATGGGCTGACCGTGATGGAGATGGCCATGGAGATAATCCAAGTGGGATAATGCCGGACATGTTCCCTGATGAGGTAACTCAATGGAATGATGAAGATGGCGATGGCCATGGTGATTCTGCCAATGGGGTAAACGGTGACCGGTGTTTAGGAACTCCAAGTGGAGAAAACGTCGATGAATTTGGCTGCTCACTTTCACAAATGGATGCAGATATGGATGGAGTCAGCGATGCTGAAGACCAATGCGATGACACCCCAACCGGTGAAACACCAGATGCTATAGGTTGCTCTCTCAGTCAATTAGATTCTGATGGTGATACAGTGATGGACCTCTGGGATGATTGCGATAATACCGCACTTAATGCTATAGTTGACCTCAAAGGCTGCGCTGATTATCAAAGAGATGGCGACAATGATATGATTCCTGATAGTCGTGATGATTGCTTATTCACCCCTATTGGAGACCAAGTCGACGGCACTGGTTGTTCTGAAGATGAAAGGGATACCGATGAAGATGGGATCTTCGATTCGAGCGATTCCTGTGACAATACCCCTAGCGATGAAATCGCTGATGGCGAGGGTTGCTCGGATAGTCAGTTAGATGGAGATGACGATGGTGTGATGAATCATCTCGACCTTTGTCGTAATACTGGCAGCAATAGTGACAGCGTCGATGAAAATGGATTATTCATTGAACAAGGAGAAGTCGATGAGAATGGATGTACCGATAGTCAGAAAGATGAAGATCGCGATGAATATTCTGATGCTGTAGATTTGTGCTTAGGTACAGAAGCTGATGCAATAGTTGACGAAACTGGTTGTTCCCGTGCTCAATCAGATAGTGATGGAGACTTGGTTTCAGATTTAAATGACAATTGTCCAAATACACCAGAGATGCAAGATGCTAATGCAGAAGGTTGTGCATTAACACAATTGGATACAGATAAAGATGGAGTGAAAAATCACTTAGACAACTGTCCAGAAACCCCTTCAGATGATATTGCTGATAATAATGGTTGTTCACTAAGACAACTTGATCGTGATGAAGACGGAGTAAGTGATCTTGATGATAAATTCCCCGAAGATGCTAGTATTTCAGCGGATGCTGACAATGATGGAGTGGCTGATATCTATGATGACTTCCCAGAAGACTCGCTGAAATCTGTTGCTATTCCTGAAGAATCAAGCCTAGTTAATGGCACTACAGTTGCCTTTGTAGCTCTAGTTGGAGTAATTGGAGTGCTTGGGTTTATGGTTTGGAATAAGTCAGAAAGCGATTCACCTTTTGAGGAAAATCAATCACTAGACCTAGCTACTGAAATGGCCTATCAGAGCCAGGATGTTGCTGAACAGCAGAATGATTACGCTGAGTCTGATTCGAATGCTCAGACACAATGGGTCGATGAGAATGGCGTGAATTGGAGTAAAGCTGCTGATGGAACAACCCATCGCTACGATGAAATGGCTGGAGAATGGGTTTCTGGAGAATGAAATCATTCTACAGTTACTGATTTTGCTAGATTACGTGGCCGATCAACATCATGACCTAGCTTGAGCGCTGCTTGATATGCGATTAGTTGAGTCGGTATCACAGTCAGTAATGGTGAAAGTAATCCTTCTGACTTGGGTACGGCAATCGAGATGTCAGCTTCTTCAGCCAATTCATCATCACCCTCTTCGTGAATGAGAATTATCTTCGCCCCTCTGGCCTTACACTCTTGTATATTGGACAGAGTTTTGTACTTTAATTTGTCATTTGGAGCAATTACTACTACTGGTGAACCTTTTTCCAATAATGCGATTGGGCCATGCTTCATCTCTCCTGCGGGATATGCCATACAAGGAATGTAGGCGATTTCCATCAGTTTAAGAGCACCTTCGCGTGCTACTGGTGCCGAAACTCCTCGCCCGAGGAAAAGCACGCTCTTTGCACCGATGACTGCGTCAACAGCCTCAGCAATCGGTCCAGGATTGGCAAGATACTTCTCAATCTGTCCCGGGATGGTATGCAAATTATCGATGAGTTCACGGCCTCTTTCGGCTGAAAAAGAGCGTGTACGACCCATTTGTATGGCAAAGAGAATCAAAGAAGCAGCCATATTTGAGAACGCTTTAGTCGAAGCAACCGCTTGCTCTGGTCCAGAGTGAATATAGACACCCATTCCACATTGGCGCGCGATAGAAGAAGCGACGACATTGATGATTCCCCAAACACTTCCCCCCTTTAATTGGATCTCCTTGACAGCAGAAAGAGTATCTGCTGTCTCTCCAGATTGTGAGACTGCTAAGTGGATTGCCTTTGGATTTATTACTGAATTATTATAGCGAAATTCGCTGGCTACGTGGGCAACTGCTGGCACCCGAGCGAGTTCTTCAATCGCTATTTGACCGATTTGACAAGCATGTAATGAAGTACCACAACCTATCAACCGAACATGCGGAATCGCCCTCATCTCTGCTGGAGTTAATTTCAAACCACCAAGTTTCACTGTTCCTTGCTTGTGACGAGTGCGTCCAGCAATACACTGACGGAGAGCCTCGGCTTGTTCATGAATCTCCTTGATCATGAAATGTGGATATTCACCGAGTTCAACTTCACCCCATTCCTCCTCTAGAACCGTAACTTCAGTTGATGAAAGCTGACCACTCATTCTGGTAATTTTGAAACCAGTGTGGTCTATCTCTGCCAAATCACCATCCTCTAGGAAGTAAACCTCCTGTGTGTGTTCCATGAGGGCATGAGGATCTGAGGAGATGAAAGTTTCATCTGTTCCTTTACCGATTACCAGTGGAGAACCATTTCTTGCTACGATTATCTGATCATGATCTGAAAAAACGGCACATAGGCCCCAAGTCCCGTGAATTCTTTTCAAAATCCTCCGAACCGCTACTATTGGCTTAGAGCCCTTGGCTAATTCTAGTGCGATTAATTGTGCAAGAACTTCCGAATCGGTTTCAGAATTTAATTCTACTCCCTTTTGAGTAAGGTTACGCCTGACCTCTCTGAAATTCTCGATTATTCCATTGTGAACGATAGCGACTTTTCCATCGAATGAAAGATGAGGATGGGCATTGATGTCATTAGCTTCTCCGTGCGTAGCCCACCTAGTATGCGCAATACCTATTGTACCCTCCACTTCAGTGGTGATCATTTCAGATAGTCGTTCGACCTTACCCGACTTTTTGTAGATATTAATACCGTTATTTTTTACAGCAATTCCTGAAGAATCATAGCCTCTATATTCCAATCTACGCAATCCTTCAACAAGAATAGGTGTCGCATCGCGACGGCCGTAATAACCAAAAATACCACACATTGTATCACCTAAGTTCTATTTTCTCATTACAGACAGGACAATTTACCTTGGCTAGCATCATATCCTTGACTGAGAATATAGCCGAACATTCACTGCAGGTGACATTTCGCTCTGGAGTGGGTAAAGGTGGTAGTCCCTTAAGGGGTGGTAGCCCACTGAGTGGAGGTAAACCCTCTAGTGGGGGCAGTCCTTCTAATGGTGGAAGACTTCCAAGGGGAGGCAGAACTCCAGGTGCAGGGAGTGGTGGCAATTCTGTTGCACCGTCTTCAGAAGTATCTTTTGAAGGCGTCATCAATACTCCTGGAAGTGGAGGCGGCGGGAGATTGGCAAAGAAATCAGTAGCGATTTCAGCAGCCTCGCGCTCTTGCTTTCTTTTTACTCTACGCTGTAAACGCATTGAGCCTGCACCTGCTTCAGCCCGCTCTTCTAATTCCTGACCTAGATCTCGCTCTTCTTCGATTTCAACAGTAAATGGGTTTAATGAAACCTCAATATCCCCATCCTCTTGATCAACTGGCCCATCCTCTTCAGGTATGACCAAACGTTCCAAATCTGAATCTTCATTTGTCACTTCTACCGATAATATAACCTCTTCAGGAGAGCGGCGAAGTGTAATGACCACACCAACCAATAGGAAGAGCATTGCGATACCTATTGCAGCCAGTACCATCACTTTCTGTTCGGTTGTTTCACCTGGCAATGGCGATAGTATTTGATCTAAAATTGTTGGAGAATCTATTGGGTCTGTTGCACCTCGAAGTGAAGCTAATGGACGCACAGATATTGTCCCAGTTGGTGATATCAAAAGAATAAGTGAATCGCTATCCAACTCTCCTGCGCCGAATAGATGACCCTCACTCAGCAAATTCGAGAATCCAATTTGAGTATCAACTGCATCTTCAAACATTGCATAACGCGATGTTGGCCCATGTACTCCAATTTCATCATAGAATAATTGATGGATGCCTCCAGCATTTACAATCACTACTCTTTCAACACCAGGTGCCTCGATACGACGCGGTGATTGTAGTGACCATGACCCATCAGTAACAGCACTAACCACTTCGCCTAAACGGCCTTCACCTTCAATCCAAGCAGCGATTAGTAAATCCTCATTATTACGGGTCAAAACCTCTAATTGTTGGCCACTAGCATTGTCACCCACTGTGTATTGGAAAGACCAACCTGCTGAATTAACATCGCCATGTGCATAATGCAGCCCTACTCGAGAGATACCGGTCACGTCATCTCTCATCTCTTGATAGAGCACGTGTGTGTTTTCTAAACCGATGCCAACCGCTAACGCATTACCGTCTTGCGGTTTGATGTCTACATCTGCGACAACACCTTCGGTAATGGTCCAACCATAAGTGAGATCAGGGTTTTCACTAGATACCAAGAAGATATTTGTCACATCTTGCCATGAACCACCGGTTGAAATATCACGATGATAACCTGCTAATACAACCTTACCATCTCTTTCTGCTAAATCTAGTCCCCAATACAGACCTTCGGATTGCTTTAATGCAACCATCAATGAATGGGTTTTAGACATGTCACCTACATATCCGATTGAAGCCATACCGATATCTGTCAGAACATAGCCCAAATCATCGTTATTGCGTTTACTCCATGCTAATTGGGCTCTGTCGTCATCTCTTGCAATAACTGCAAATTCTCCAGCCCAATCCGCTTCGATTAATGTATCACCTGGCATGCTCAACGATGAACTAATTGTCCGAGCATGCAATTCACCATCCTTGGTGGTGAACAATAGTGCACCTTTACCAAGCGAAACAAAACCAACTGCATATTCACCATCGCTAAGCGAGAGGGTTACAGGAGCCCCAAGAATGTAATTATCAACTATAATTCCAAACCGTAATTCGGAATTTTGTATATCAACCCCATTGCCAGACAATATGACACGGTAGGATATCTCTCCCGAATGAGTTGAGATATCACTAAAACGAACCTTGGCAAAACCACTGCTACTCTCTGATCCAGGTACTACTATAATTGTTTGATTCTCTACATCTTGCCAGCCATCACCCTCGGCCCAACGTGAAAGTGTTAATCTCAAATTGGTTGCATCATTCTGTCCAAGATTATCGATTCGGACATCGAGAGTATATGGGTTGTTTATCTGAGGGATCACAGGTGAGGTGATTACCGCACCTGTCATGAAACGCAGTGTTGGCTCTTCAGGTCTTTCAGTAATCTTGAACGAGAAACTGTATTCGTTATCTGAGAGATCATACTCGTTTTGTACACCATTGGGATCGATACTCAGGGTTACAGTTTGTGTTCCGGCAACTGTAGCCCACCACCAAAGTGTAATAGGAATGGTTTCACCACTCTTTATTGAAGGAATTCTACCCTCGTCAGGATAGGTTTCTGATTTTTCACCAGAGGCGTTGATAATTAAATGTAAATCCCGTGCTATTGCATCGCCACTATTGACTACATTGAATCTAATCTCAAGAATAGCACCTGCAACTGCTTCAATTGCAGGAAGGTTACCATCAATTATCTCGACTGAACCTTGGAATGATAATGCTGGAGCTGCTTCCATATTGTCGACATTATAGCTACGGGATATAGATTCGGTCCTGACATCGGTTAGGTTTACCATTCGAACACTGATTTTATGGGTACCATCTTCTACAGTTGTCGAATCCCAATTAAATGACCATTCTTGACTGCCATAATCCAATTCGGGTAAAGTCATGACTTCAATCCAAGGATCATTATTTACTTGATATTCGATGACACCATGTTCAACACCTTCAGCCATACCACTGAAAGAAACTGCTCCTACCAAATCAGTAGTTGATGATGGTGATGATATAGAGGCGGTCATTCTTCCGATTCTGGTCCAGATATATGCCTCAGCGGAAATTTCATCTTCCGATTCGGAAATAGCTCTTGCTTTCACCAATGTGAAAGTCTCATCTAAGCGGCGCCAATCATTCTGAATTAGAATATCGAGGAACCATGAATCTATATCGCCACCGACTTCTGTCCAATCCATCAAAATTCTTGGATCATCATCTTCTAACCTCTGTTCTATGGAAATCTCTACACTATCCCATTCGATAGTTGAAGAAGCTAGCATTGAACCCTCGAAGCTGATCATATCACCACCGATTAACCAAGTTCCATTTATTGGAGAATTGATTGTCGTTGCTGAAACCGAATCGTCACTGGGTGGAGGATCGACAATCACGCCATCTCCATCGTCTGTCAATGGCGTACACTTGCGTTTGAGAACAGTATCGACAGCACAGGATGCATCGGCTAAACCGAATCCCCATTTGTCATTCCATGTATCAGAAACCGAACTAGCAGAAGGATCGGTTGTAACCTCGCTAGAGTTACGCAGGATATCTTTCACCTCTTGTGGCGTAAGACTGCCATCTGCCTGTAGCATTATTGCGACAATACCTGAGACCACAGGCGTGGACATCGAAGTACCATCCTTTGAATCATATTCACTATCGGCCATCGGTCTTGGAGTACCAGGTAATGAGGTGCCAGTAGCCGCCGTAGCAGACATTATCCCTGAACCGTATGAAATAATATCTGGTTTGAGTTCATCCCATTCATCCTCATCAGCATCATCATCTCTTGGTCCCCAATTGGAATAACTAGCTTTGACATCATCGGTGCGATTCACCGAATCTCGATCATCTGCTGCTGCTACAGTAATCGCTCCATCTGCACTGGAAGGTGAAGCTACACGATGGCGCCCATCATTACCGATTGCTATTACACAAATAATTCCATTCTCTGTAGCGTTATTGATCAATCTTGCTTCGGTACTTGTGCCATTATCACCGGTTGAATCATCACCAAATGGAGAACTTATCGAACCAAAACTCATCTGTCCGATTTGAATACCTCTGGCATCATTTGTCCCAGGCCATTCAGTCTCACGATTATTTATCATCCATTGCATACCGGACTGCGAGTTTTGAGAATTTGTACCCCCAGAATCGGTCAATACCTTAATGTCTACTAAGAATGAACCTGGAGCGACACCTGTATGCTTTCGGCTAGAATCTCCAGTACCCACTGCTATACCTGCAACGTGAGTACCGTGACCCTGGCCATCATCTGGGTCTTGTGTACCATCTGGATTGGAAGCTTGGCTAGTGGCATCATAACCCGCTAACCATTTTTGGTCGGAATACGAAGACGAATCTAAATCAGGCTCGTCTTCTTTATCATCAAAATCATTGAGTGAGCGGTGCTCATTATCGACGCCGCTATCAAGAACAGCAATTACGACACCTGAACCATCGTACCCTCGATCATGCAAGGAGCCAGAATAATCATCTGAATCACGAGCACGGACCGCTTTGGCAGCGGTCTCCATAGAAGGAACCATGACATTTTGCATCTCAACAACCACCACTTGTTCCATTGACCATATTTCGATTAAGGCACTAACTGGTACGTGGTCAAGGGAGATTGAATCGACTGAATCGAACACGTAGAACCAGGATCCATCCTCTACCCAACCATGAGCAAACAAGATTTGTTTAAGCGCGGTGATATCATCATTAGTTGGGTGCCAAGCAAAGTCGACTGTGATGGCAACTGTACTTCTCCCATCTGGACCAAGAATCTTGGTCGTGGACATTGATTCTGCTCCATCCATCACATATTGCAACCGATCATCCATGCCGTTGAAATCAAGATCTGGCCCGTATGAAAACCACCAACCCCAACTTTCGACTGCAAAATGCTCACCACGAGCAATATCGCGGCTGGGAATCAAACACAATTCATCGCCACATTGCAGTGATGGTAATCCATCGACCACGATAGGTTCGCTTGACTGCGGCGCTACTGCAGTAACCGATACCAATATATCTGCGCTGAGAAGTATGATGACCAAGAGTGCCGCGCGCAGGTTAGACATGTTACTCCCGCCCTTCGGGCGTGTCTAATCGCCATCAATGTTCTGCCTCAATAGGTCGAAAAATGTTCATGGCCAATGTAAATGGGAGCCATCAGTTCTGCATTTTAGCCGTTGTCGTTTTAGTTCTAGAGATCCAGAACATACTGGGCAGTCCCCTTTGTCAGCAATCTCCTCCATCCAGGCTTGTCTGGTCTCCCTTTCATCACCTTCTTCGTACAATCTTTTCACCAATTGATCAATGCCGGTGAAAGGATGTTCTTTCGGCAATTCTCCAAGCGGTTGATTTCGCGAACCTGATTCTCCTGGGGCGACTGGCCCGCCTTTTGCAACCTGATTTAGTACTAAATAGGTGAAGATGAATCCTCCGAGATGGGCTAGATGTGCGACGTGACTGGGCTCGGAAAGACCGAGGGTTTGCCAAGTTCGAAATACTTCAATGCCGAAATAGAATAATGCAATCAATGAAACTGGCCAAGGCCTAATTATTATCAAGGGGAAATAAACCTCATCACGTGGCCAACCTGCTAGATATGCACCAAGAATACCAAATGCAGCACCACTTGCACCTAAAGAAGGAGTATCACTACCAAGGTTTGCTATTGTCCAACTGATCGAACCGCCGAATAATCCAATTAAGTAGATGATTATCCATCGAGTACTACCCAACCTTTTCTCCAATGGGATGCCAACAAGGGCGATTATCACAAGATTGGATAAAACGTGCATCGCTGAGAACGGATTATGAAGAAAACCAGCAGTCATGGTGGAATAAAATCCAATACCAAATACTTGCGATGGTCTCATCCACAAATAATCAATCAAATACAGATAACCTGAATACAACCAAATCATCTGTACGATATAGCCAAAAAGAAGGCCTAATACCAATCCAAGCGAAACCAATGCATGATTTCGCAATGCCCAATAAATCGGCCCTAATACAGCACAAGTCCAGAGTAGAAGAAGGAAGATTCCTACTGCGTCCATGTCAGGGCGAGGGGGCGTCGGCTTGAAGCCAATGCGGTCGCTGGACCCATCATGCCCGACTTGCTCACCATGTCAGGAGTAGTCATAAGGCGCGGAAGAAATACCGTACTTGACGACTTTCACCTTGATTTAAAAAATGGTGAGGTCGTTGTCCTTGTAGGGGAGAATGGTTGTGGAAAATCTACGGTTATAGAAGCATGTGCAGGATTAATA
>Ga0209709_10000611_pt1 | contig 33894 bp, 25 predicted proteins | sample ArcticOcean_MG_C_2_FD_187435 | JGI IMG/M metagenome (GOLD analysis project Ga0209709, IMG submission 187435) | Marine microbial communities from western Arctic Ocean - ArcticOcean_MG_CB4_136 (SPAdes) (version 2) | ecosystem: Environmental > Aquatic > Marine > Oceanic | place: Arctic Ocean... | reverse complement strand
CCAGCATGGCACTATACTGCCTGTAACTGATGACATAGCATCTCGCCTAGTAGCGGTTCCAGTTCATCCTGGTTTGAACCAAGAAGAAGTCGAGAGAATAGTCACAACTTTGTCATCTGCGAAAGAGACCAATTAGACCAGTAATTATCTCTCTTCATCCTTTTTTTGTTCTCTGCGATGAATAGATGCTGCAGCCACTACCACCATCATTAGTGTACTGAATAGACTCAGTGAAGGCAGTCCAAAAACACCACTATCACCACTTTCGTCTTCAGTGCCTTCAACTTGATCTGTTTTACCATCCTCATCTGTATCTGGGCAACCGCGTGTTTGATCCGTGCTCAAACCAAATGCATATGGGCAATAATCTTCCCAATTAGACAAACCATCACCATCATCATCCCATGAAAACAGATAAACGTTGTAATTCCATCTATTTCCATACGCTCCGATAATGATGGGACTTTCATCATATAGCGTTAAGCCTACTCCACTAACCACTGTCCCTGAAATGAATCTTGTCTCCCATTCAATGGTTGGTGGAGTCGTTGAGAAATCATATCCAGAAATTGATACATAGGCAACCTGCGAGCTTGTACTCTTGTAAACTGCATGAGGGACACCCGCATCTGAGACTACAAGATCGTAGCTGCTTCCCGCATGCCCGTTTGCGATTTTCTGCGAGTACCAAGTGTTTACTGGATAGGTGCTGCTACATGCATCCCCGGCACATTTTCCGAAAAAGTGCAGACCGTTAACATTGATACTTTCATAATTCTCTTTGTATGGTGTACCCCACCTGCTATATCTCTGGACCTGTTTTACATCGAGGCTAATTTCTCCAATAAGTATGTACACCGAATCAGTCAAAGAATGGAATTCAATATGAGGGTCTCTTGATATGGACCTTTGTGAGGAGTTAGTCAATTTTTCAGCAGATGGGAATGATGTGGCTCCATCCTTAACTTCCATGTAATACAGGCCGGAACTCGAGGTGAGAGTCATTAAGTTAACTACTGAGGCACTATTGCAATCTTTTATTGCCCCTTGTTTCATGATCGTATAGACGATATGGGCATCACCATTCTTACCTGCTGCGACAGAGTGCCCACTGAGCCCGCTTGCAGATTTTGTGACCGTACTCGCCCAAGTTTTACCACCATCCGATGAATGGTCATAGTAGAGCCTGGGACTCCCACGAGAACCTACCCATTCAGAACAATGCATAAACATAGATTCGTCCATTCTCGTGATGTAAATGTGGCTTCCTTCAATATCTAGGTCCGCCTCAAGAGTGTTTCCATTTATGTTAGTTTTAACCGAAAATGTGTGAGACAATGTAGTATCACCATCCCATTGGTAGTATGTGTCTTCTATGACATAATGCAGTGTTCCAGATTCGTCAACCCTAAGAGGAATATGAGCGGGGTCAAATCTCCATTCAGGGGAAGACCAAACAGGTATACTCTGTGTGGTGGATTCCCACTCATTCGTCGAACCATCATAGCGTTTAACGGTGATTTCTCTTAACCCATTGGTGTAAATCAATCCTAAAAATCCCGCGTTTGCATCAACTGACATATCACCTGAACCGTAACTAGTAAACCCTCCACCAGCTGTGATCATAGGTTTATCACCTACCTTGTTCCGTGTGAAAGAACCGATGGTCATCACATTCGGATCATTCGGATCAACATCGTATTTGTCGCTGAAACCATCACCATCTGTATCAATACATCCTATTCTGTCAGTTGTTGAGTTGCCATATTCATCAGGGCAGGCATCTTCATAGAAATCATCATACCCATCAACATCAACATCACAACACTTGGATGCGTTGTTAGGCCACAAATCCCCCTGGTATCCAGAGGGGTTGTCGCCGTAACCATCTCCATCGGTATCATTCCATTGCGTTGGCTCTATTGGAAATACATCTGCGCCTGACGAGATGTTCCATATATCATCTGGATTCGAATAACCATCTCTGTCATAATCTGGACACCCAAGTCGGTCTTTCGATGAACTTCCAGAGGTATCCGGGCAAGCATCTGCACTATCTTTACAGCCATCAGAATCAGAATCAGAACCACCACTACTGTCTGGGCATGCATCTAAATTATCTCCAACTCCGTCACCATCCACATCTGCCCATTCGCTAGGGTCTGTAGGGAATTCATCTTCACCATCATCGACACCATCTCTATCAGTATCTGCAACCAATGGGTTTGTGTGGCAGATAGTTCCTTTTTCAGGAATGTATTCATCACCCCAGCGAACTATCCTGAAAGTGATCAAGTGTTCTTGTGGAGTGCATTCCTGTGTCTGATAAATTTCATTCCAATCTGAGATTCCATCACCGTCTGTATCATTTGACTTTGGATCAAGAGGGTCGCTACAAAATCTGTGCATGCGATCCCAATTAGATGAATATCCTCCAGGGCTCGGCGAATACATACTTTCAAGCATCACATCATGGCCCACTACACATTCATCAGCATCTCCAAATTGATTCCATTGTCCGGGATCGCCTTCTGTAAAGTAATTTCCGAGGGTTTTCTTGTCTCCATCACTATCATTGAATGCATCGTATGAAAAGTCACATGTTGTAATGGAGCGAGGCGCCCACTCAGGTCCACGCCCATGCTCGGGAAAATATGTGACAGGTTGCCTGTGTCTAATTTCAGTCCCCGAAGTATCATACCATACATGTCCGTTAAATTCATCAGAAATCCCTTCAGCGTACCACTGCCAATCACAATTTTCATTAGTGAATAATCCACCTTCTTCTATAGTATCTGATATACCATCATTATCATCGTCCAAATCTACAATCAAATTGGTTGAACAAGCAGCATAAATCGAATCAGGCATTCCATCTGAATCAGTATCCAAAACAGCACAGGGGTCAAATCTGAAGTCATCATCGACATCTAGAGTACCATCGTTATCATCATCATCGTCAACGGAATCTGGCACAGTGTCGCCATCAAAATCAACTGGCGTACTGGCAGGGTCTTCGGGGTCTGTGCCAACTTGTATTTCATACACATCAGAGATTCCATCATTATCATCATCAGCATCACAAGCGTTACCAAATGCATCATTATCGGAGTTCACTTGATTGGAATTGACAATCTCAAGGCAATTATCGGAATTGTCCCCAACGCCATCACCATCAGTATCTAACCATTCCAATGCATCATTATCAAACGCATCGGCGTTATTACCAACTCCATCACCATCAGTATCCTCATCTTCACTTGGATCGAATGGGAACGCATCATCCGCATCTAGCGTTCCATCGTTATCATCATCTAGATCTGCGTTATCTCCAACACCATCACTATCGAAATCGAGCCATTCTGAGGCATCAAAAGGAAAAACATCATCCGCATCTAAATATCCATCACCGTCGTCGTCACCGTCGTGTGGGTCGGGAATGCCATCTCCATCAAAATCAGTGGGGAAATCGGAGGCATTTCGATTATCTGTACCATATTGATTTTCAAAGGAATTACTAATTCCATCATTATCCCAATCTTCATCTTCATAACCATCATGACACCCATCACTATCCCAATCATTTGAATAGCCGCCATAGAAGTTGGGATCAAAAGACCAACCAACTCTTCCCACTGGGCAATTATCATTCACATCTTCATATGGGTCATTATCGTCATTTGTATCTTCAGTAGAATCTTTGCAACCATCTGAATCATGATCAGTTGTGTTATTGGTCCATACATAGAGAGTGTAATTACTAATCCAGCCTAGTTCACCAGTTACACACTCATCTACAATAATCTCAGAGGTATGAGGGTAGAAAGGAACCTGCCTGGCCTTCACACATATCCCGGTAACCCAAGGGTAGGGCAGGCTTGGGCGATTAGAACCGTAATTAGAGGGACCGTCAATATCACAAATACCATCATTGTCATCATCAAGGTCATAATCAGAATCATCACATCCATCAGAATCATAATCGTTAGTTGAATTACTTATCCAACCTTGTCCGTAGTGAGAATGACAAGTATCAACACCGTCAAGTACTCCATCGTCATCCGAATCAGTATCTATTTGGTTTGGCATTCCATCGCCGTCATAATCCCAAGGGCCATCATCCGTATCTAGAAGTCCATCATTGTCATCATCTGTATCAATAACATCAGGCAATCCATCGCCATCCCAGTCAGCAGGGGTTTGATTTGGATCTAATGAATTAAAATCTGCTTGTAATTCCATCACGTCTGAAATCCCATCATTATCATCGTCTGTATCTGCATTATTTCCAACGCCATCACCATCCGTATCTATCCATTCACTTGAATTAATAGGAAATGCATCGATTGGGTCTTGAATTCCATCCGAATCATAATCATTACAGCCATAAACGAGTCCCGAAAGTGTTCGACAAAAATCATTTGAAAGAGGTGTGTTGTCGCCGTCAGCGTCTAATTCAATAAATGTAGCAGATTTATTAGTAAGCAATCTGTTATTTTCTATGGTTCCATTCCATATGTCAAAATCACCGTCATACGGCCCAACATATGGATCGCCACCGACTCCAGTCGGGATTCCTACCGGTGCACTATAGCAGGAATAACTACCATTAGTCATTATGGCACAAACAGATCTACTACTCGAAGCCGAAGCCCAGGGTCCCCAGCTAATGCCATTTTCCTGCAAAGTTACGGGTTTAGTTCCGTTTATATTAAGATCGATTAAACGCGGGTGAGTGGAGTTTAGCTTGCCAAACTGATCAGATCCTGCATTCGTAGCGTAATCAACTTCTCGTATCCAACAATTAACTAATCCAGTAGAAGATAAAACACAAACATCGGTGGTCCCAACATAAAGTCCGATTGTTTCAGTATTACTTAAATTAACAAATGGATTACTGAGAACAACATGCGATTCCCAACCTTGGACCCGCCGCTCGCCCCCCCAGCAAGAAACATTACCATTCAAAAGAAGAGCACATGACATAACATCTACCACACCAACTGCTATTGGAATTTGCAATCCTCCGGGGAGGAATGAGGAAGATATTATTCTCGGTGTCGGCGAATAGTAATTTGGATCAGTATAGCCATGTTGTACATTCCCCGTTGTCCCATTGCCCAGTTGCCCTTCCGTATTATCGCCCCAGCACATCACTTTGACATCATACCCATCGTCAGTAATTATTGCATTAGTTCTAGTTATTGTAGATTCAGTAACTGCACAAACATGCCTCTCTCCAGCGGAAATCGAAGTAGCCTTTCGACCTCCTAGGTCAGCAGATAAAAATGTATGATTTGTAAGTGAGGTATTTATTTCACCGGTGCTGTTAACATATCCAAGGCCTAATTCCCCATATCGGTTGCCACCATAAAAATCTTCATTTTGATCCCAGAGCGTAAAGCAGTAAACATTGTCAGATTCACCATCTGTTATTGCGCAAGCAAATTCATGCAACCAATTCTGTGGGTTATTGCCATTAAGTTTTTGTAAACCCCCTATTGTCAACGCTGTAATCTTTTGTGAATTAGGCAAAGAGAGCGTTGGCATTGTATAATTTTCCAAATCTTGTTGTGCTTCGGTTATCCAATCTCTATTTTGCTGCCAACATGTTAGCGAGCCATCATCAAGAACTACACAAATTGAATTGTCACTTCCCAGTCTGCTTCCCGTGGGGGAAAAGTGAATACTGATTGGTGTTCTATTTTCGGGCAGAAAATCAATACGGTAAGACTCATTTAAATCATCTAAAGGGGCTTCGGGATAGTTCGGGTGATATTTATCAGGCCAATCTTCGACTAGAGAATAATTACCAAACATCCAACCAGCCCAATATGGATTATGGTTATACCCCGGCCAGTACTTTTCTTGGCACCAAACTTCACTTTCGATAATCTGACAAGATGATCCGCCTCCAAAAATTGCCGTCTGAGGGGAGTAAACCGATCCCTCTTGGTAACCTGTTATGTTGAATGTAGTATTATTTATTGTAGAAGTATAGCTCGAATCTCGTATTTCTTCTTGTAGAGCGATATTCTTTTCAAAACCATTATTGGCTAAAGGTGAACAAAGAGAAATTAAAAAAATTGAAACTAACAAAAGCGCAGTCCTGCGGTACATAGCCCTGCCAGATAATACGATTTATCAAGTATACTACAAAACATAAATCAAAACTCAACTAATTTTAAAACCGTTATAGCGGACATAAGATGAGAGAATATTCACGGCTTTGTCATCTGCGAAAGAGACCAATTAGACCAAGAATTATCACCGGTTATTTCTTTCCCTAACCATTCTGGTAATTGCACCAATTGATCTTCAGTATCGAGTTCTACTTCGGCAATAATAAGGCCATTGTGCACTCCTTCGAACTCATCTACCTCCCACAATAAACCGTCAACCCCCCTCCACAGGAACCTGGTTTTTTCTATGCCAAAAAGAGTGTAACTCCCGTCAATTCTGTTAAATTCTTCTCGGCTTATTTCCCATTCGAATTCGACACCTGTGGCTCCAGTTCGTCGCCCCTTGCCAGTAAGAAAACATGCGTGTTGCGATGAACGTATGCGCCAGACATGGACCATAGAAACATCGATATCAGTCGGAATTAGATGCGAAACAATCTCTTTATCGACATAAAACTGTCTGATTTGCAATGAATCGCCATCCCAGACTCTCTTTTGCGAAGAAGAGATTAGAAATCTACGTTCTATTTCTATGCCCATGGTACCCTCAATAAGTCATATCTGATAGTTGGTTTGTAAAAACATCTAACCACAAACCGATTATATGTGACCACAATAGCACAACCGATGAAGGTTGAAAGAATCCCTCTGCGCGTTACTTTTCTTGGATTATTATTGGTAGCGAACATGCTCCTTGCTGGTTGCACATCGATTTTTGATGATAGTAAGGATTCAGATACGGACGGAGACAATGAATTGAAGGACAACGACATATCAATTTCCAGATCCCTGGGAACGCCCGAATTGATTGGTTTTGACAATTGCGAAGATCTCGGCCTTTCAATAAAGGATACCATCGCCCAAGAATACGAGACTCAGTTATTACAAGCGGTCGAAGAAATGTACAATTATTGGGGCGGCGGTTTTGGTGATGATGCTGTGATGATGGATGGCAATGTTGCGGAGAGTGCAGCCTCTGGTGATGCGAGCACAGGCCAGTCATCACAGACGAATGCCCCTACTCCGCGAAAAGAAGGCGAGGATTACTCGGGAACCAATAACCAAGAAGAAGGCGTCGATGAAGCAGATTTCGTCAAAACCGATGGGTACCACATCTATTATCTCAACAGTAAAACCCTCCATATTCTCAATACAAGCATCATCGGAAACGTCACTCTAGATAGCGAGATGTTGATTGAAGGCACACCTCAAGCAATGATGCTTGACGGCAATAGATTGGTGGTGATATCTTCGGTATCCTCTTGGAATTTGGAGTCTGGCCATCCAATGCGTGATGCACTGGGCTGGGGTGAGGAATGGAGCGAATGGCGCACTAACACCTTGACTAAGTTCACAGTTATCGACATCTCAAACCGTTCAGACCCAATAGAATCCCGAGAACTCTACATCGAAGGCTATTACAATACAGCACGCGAAGTAAATGGCACAGTACGCACAGTGACCTATGCATGGCTCAATATCCCAGGACTCAGGAGTTGGCTCAATCTTCCAGACGGCTATTACCAATTGGAATATGATGACCCATTACGTAAGGAATTACGCCAAACCGCAGCAAACGCTGCAATACAAGAGAACAACGAAATCCTTGATGCAATGAACGATTCAGACATTCTTCCGCGTATTTATGAACGGGTAGGAGACGTGGTTACAACCCATGGACTAGATGAAAATGAGTGCGGAGACTTCGTAGCCCCAACCGGTTCGAGCAACCGCGGGTTTATCTCAATCTTTACCCTTGATTTGGATTCAGAAGAGTTGGCATTTGAAGCCGACCACATTCTCGGGAACCATCCACTGGTATACTCCAGCGCAGATACGATGATAATCACCGAAAACAGCTGGGACTGGTGGTGGTTCTGGGGTAATTCAAACAACGAAGAGGCAACAAACATCCACTCTTTTGATATCAGCGAAGAAGGCGATACAACTTACCGCGGATCCGGTAGAGTCGATGGCACAATCCTCGACCAGTTTTCCATATCTGAACACGAGGGCAAGGTTCGGGTTGCAACCACGACTGGTCAATGGGGACAATGGTGGCTCGGCGACGAAATCGAACCAATGGAAAACCATGTCATCGTACTAGAACCGGAAGAAGCGCCGATGGGCAAACAAGCACTGAATGAAATCGGAAGAGTCGATGGTATTGCCTTAGGCGAGAATATCTGGTCATGTCGTTTTGATGGAGATATGGCTTACGTCGTCACTTTCCTGAATATGGACCCACTATGGACAATCGATCTATCAGACCCAACCAATCCAGCAATCCTTGGCGAATTAGAAGTTCCAGGGGTTTCAACATACATCCATCCACTTTCAGAAGACACACTACTTACAATTGGTTTGGGGCCTGCAGATGTGGAAACAGGACTTGGGCTGGACTGGTCCAAGATTCAAGTTTCCCTCTTCAACGTTTCAGACCCTACTGCTCCGACGAGAAGTGCGGTACTGAACGCATCTCCACTACTCGACCCCAATGAGCAAGGTTGGAGCTGGTCGTGGTCAGAGGCGACTTATGAGCACAAAGCATTCCAATATTGGAACGGGCAATTAGCAATCCCTCTTTCCACATACCGATACAACCAACAAGATTGGAACTATGAATTTGTATCGAAACTTGTAATCATCGATGTTGGCGAGGATACTTTGACCATCAATGGAACGATAGATCACTCGGACTTTTACAACCGCGGCGATAGCGATTATTATTGGGGAGAGTATAATGTCAGGCGCTCGATATTTATGGGTGATTACATCTATGCAATATCGGCTGGAGGCGTGACAGCGACCAATTTGACCACAATGGAACAATCCTCAGCAGTAGAACTAACCCCTGACTATTATTACAATTATTATTACACGGATAATCAGGAATCTGAAACAAGCGACAAAGAGAGTGATGAAACCACAGATGACGGCAAAGGCTCCGGTAGTTCCGGGGGTTCATCGGATGATCCATCGACTAGTCCAACCGGTGCCTAATGCCTGAAGAACAGCACAATCACCCTGCTGATGAGTAAGACCTGTAATGAAAGCCTTCTTGTCAAGTTGGGGCGAGGCAACGATATGCGAAGTGCTACTTTGATGCTCGGCCTCCTGCTAATCGCGGGCATGTCTGGTGGCGTCAGCGCACAACCCCCCGAATCAACAGCTGAGAATTTGTGGCCGGAGCCAGTGAGCAATTATGTCCATCTCACATGGGCTTCACTTACCGTAGATGTCAACGATTGGGCAGACGAGAACCCAGATATTGTTGACTTAACCGATATAGGAGAGTCATACCTTGGAAAGACCCTGTGGGTCGTGAGGTTATCGGATTGGTCTATGGAAACCAAAGCAGACGGCAGTGAAAAAGAAATTGTTTACATCGATGGAGGACACCATGGTAATGAGTATCTTGGCACAGCCTTAGCATATTTGTCTGCTAAATGGTACATCAATGAATGGAATGCTGGTAATGAGGAAGCGATAAGAGTTTTACAAAATTCAGAAATTCATATTCTGGTTATGCTAAATCCAGATGGTAATGACTTCGATACTCGATGGAATCAGAATCACACAGGCGGGTTAACTGATCCGGCAACAGGGGAAGTCATTGGAGTGGACCTAAACCGAAACTATGCCCACTATTGGAATGACTGTGAGCCTAACAACCCATTCGCCCCAGGAGGTAGTGCTTTCAGCGAATCCGAGACTTCTTCGAATTCAAATTACATGAACACAGTAGTCCCTGATGCAGATCTCTATGTCACAATGCACACCGGCGTTTGGATAATGCTCTACCCATGGGGTAAGTGGCCTGAACAACCTGCTGATTGGGAATTATTCCACTTCATAAGAGACGATGTGCATGAAAGTATTTCACAAATACCAATACAAAACGCGAACCAAGGCCTGTATCCAAATTGTGGAACCAGTAGAGACTATGGCTACGGCGTTATGGGATTCCCGACCTTCACATTTGAAACCGACGATGAACAATTTGTTCCCGGGACATTCGAATCATTACAAGATAGATTAGGGGAAGAACTGGATGTGATGAGATATCTAATCGACAATGTTTGGTATTGGCGCGCTCGCTTAGTTGTTGACGAATTCAAAATAGACGGCGAAGATGTAACTTACACTGTCAACAATCTTGGTCATGCAAGTACTATGAATGCAACACTCCAATACATAGATGGCGATAATATTCTGTGGCAATCAAACAATTTCACGGCCAATGCGACAGAATCGGTTACTGCAACCACCGGCGGGTTTGGCTTTGAAGGAGGCGAATGGCGACTATCATACCAAAAACGCGTCATAACTTCATCACAATGGGTTAATGAAACCGTAAATTCAACACCAACAATTATGACACCATCAGATGATGGATTTTTCTTAGATGGCGCGGGTGTGTTTAATCCATCTACGGTGATAATGTCGATTCTATGCTTAGCTATTATCGGGCGTCGAAGTAAGATAGAGGAACGCCAAACCGAAGAGCGTAGTCTCTGTGCCTAGTCCGATCGGAGAAAAAAGGAGGGGATATTATGCGAACAGCACTTCTTCTACTCGGTTTTGACAGAGTCGATTATTTTTCTAAAACACTAGCAAGTCTTGCAGCTAATCCAGAGGCCCACGAACATGATTTACATCTCTATCTTGACGGTGGCCCGAAAGCACGGCAAGACGAATTGATAAAATTGGTTGAGCAAAGCAATTTCTCTAATCCAACTATCGTTCGTAGAGATTCTAACTGGGGCGTAGGAAGGCATCTAATCGATGCGCGCCGCTCCCTTTTCGATGAGCAAGGATATGACCGAATAATCCTCTTTGAGGACGACATGACTCTTTATCCTGATTATGTAAAGACAGTGTTGGCTCTATCAGACTGGTCGGAAAAGTACTCTGATATCGGCACGGTAATGGCATACAATCTGAACCCCACTTCAAAGGAAGTACAAGAGCAAGCTCTAGATCAAATCATTGTTACTAATCGTCACTTCTGGGGCTATTGTATCACTCGAAAGGTCTGGGATGATATCAAGGACATAATCTATCAATACGAAGACAAATACATCGGTTCGATTCCGTATAACGACCGCCCACATCGCCGCATTCGTATGTTCTTCATCAGGCGATGGATGAAAAAAGGACGTAGAATATTGGGCGGAGAAAAACTCGCTCCAGAGCACCTTCTGTTAGCGCCATTTCCAAAGTTTCCATGGTGGTCTCCAACTTCTCAGGACGCGATAACAGCACTTGCTCTTTGGGTGCGTGGCTATTGTCGATTAACCACTGTAGTTCCACGGGCGCGCTATATCGGCGAGAAGGGCTTGCATTTTTCTCCAGAAGTGTTCAAAGCACAAGGATTTGATAGTCAGCAAGATTATGATTTTTCTGAAATCAAGGACTCGCATGACTTTGCATTACTAACCAAAGACGCACAAGGCGATCCCCTCAAACCAGGGTCTTACGAGTGAGGCGAGACGATGCAGGTGGGCGTAGTTGGTTGTGGCCATTGGGGCAAAAAACATCTACAAGTATTACGTTCACTGAAGAAAAAAGGTCTCGTTAAAAAAATAATTGCAGTCGACTCCAACCCAGAAGCCTTGGCACAAATAAACGAAGTCGACGCCAAACATTCTTCCCTTCCTGAGAATTCCTGTGACTTGGTGATTCTAGCAACACCTTCAGCAGATCACGCCAACCATTCCATTAGATTACTCGAACAAGGAAACCATCTTTTGGTTGAAAAACCGTTAGCTTGTTCAGAGGAAGAGGCGGCACAGGTATTGGCTTGTGCACAAAAACACGGTCGCATACTTTCAGTCGGACTTTTACTGAGATTCCACCCAGCGATTATTCACGCCCACACCCAGCTTAAACGAGGGGTGCTGGGCCAATTATTAGAATTCAATTTCATCCGTAGAAAAACCAACAATGCACGGGCAGGTGCAGATGTAATGGAAGAGATAGGCGTACATGGGATCGATTTGGCTTGCCATCTTCTAGGTGAATGCGACCCACGAACAACAATCAGCAGCGGCGATTCACTTGATGCGAGGATGACGCTTGAATTCGCACACGGTATCGAAGCCCACATCGATGTAGCTTGGCAAGCAGAAGAGGAGACCAACCTCATTGAGATAATTGGTGACAAAGCGACCGCAATTATTGATTCAAACAATCATACATCTTACAAAATAATTGATAATACAGGCGAGAGTGAGATTGAACTTAAACAACCGATTGCGCCCTTAGAAGCAGAGATACGTGATTTATTAGCCGCTGTTTCAGCACATAAAAATGGAAATATTTGGCGAACAAATCCTGATCACGGAGCAGCACTTCGGTGTGTCAAATTGACACAAAGAGCAATTTATCGGCCAACCCTTACATGGCCAGATTGAAGAATCAAGAGCAACTGGCCTTGTCGATGGCATCAGCATTCACCCACTTTGCCCGCGCCTGTGCGGTCTCAGCAATTACTGCAATTGCTGCATGGTGGTACCTCGAATCGTTACTTCAGGCGACACTATTATTCGCCGCATTAACCACCATTTCCGCCTCTATTTGGGGCATTACTCATTGGCAACAACTGTCTTCTGCACTTGATGCAACACCGCTAAGAATTCTGTCTTGGGCGGTATTTGTCAGTAGTTGCGTAGGATTTACATTTCTATTCGGTTTGATTTCAGTACCGATTGGACCGGGGATTGGATTATCATTGGTGGTGACACTTTACCTCTGGTGGTCCTATTATTCACTTGAGCCCGCACGTGCTTGAAGACGATTTAGATAAAAGGTGAAAACTATGGCAACCTTCTCCAGTCACCCAGATTTACCTTCGATTGTCGAGGATTTATTGGAAGCAGACGTTAGTACACTCTTTCTCAAAGCAGACTGCCCTCCACGTGTCAAAAAGGGTTCTATCGGCGAATTGAAATTGATTGAATTAGAAGGGGACGCGTGGGATAATCTACGATTAGAATCAATCCAGGAAGAATTATCCGCACTTGTTGAAAATAACCAGGACCGCAGTGATTGTTTTCTGGAAATCGATAGAGATGGCTGCCGCGTACTACAAGTGGGAGATTTGCGAATCACCTGTGCTTGGCCTCCCTTCGGCGACTCACGCGAAATCACCATCGTGAGACCGGTTGCTAAATTGTCACTATCAGAATACGATCTTGATTCGAAATTAATCGAACGGTTATCCGACCACCACCGCGGAGTATTCATCTGTGGCCGCCCAGGGTCTGGAAAGACGACACTAGCGCAGGCAATTGCCGAACATCTAGACGAGGATATTGGCGCGATGGTCAAAACCATGGAAGCCCCTAGAGATTTACAACTGGCCAAAAGAATTACCCAATATGCTCCACTCGAAGGCGATCTAGAGAAGACAGCAGAGATCATTTTCCTCGTACGTCCAGATTTCGTTATTTTCGACGAGGTTCGCCGAACCAGAGATTTTGAGATATTTGCTGACGTTCGTCTTGCAGGAGTCGGTTTGCTAGGCGTAACTCACGCAAATTCGGCACTTGAAGCAATTCAAAGACTGATTGGCAAAGTCGATCTGGGATTGGTATCTCAAGTTCTAGATACCGTGATCCACGTGGAGAAGGGAGAAATCGCGCAAGTGCTCGAACTGAGAATGACGGTGAAAGCACCATCGGGAATGCAAGAGGAATTAGCTAGGCCTGTAATCGAAATAGTTCAATTCCCAGATGGCCGCGTCACTCATGAGATGTTTGCCTTCGGCTCCGAGATTGCAGTAGTTCCAGTCGGCGGCAAAAAAGGCAACACTGCGCCAATCTTTGAACTTGCACGCGAACAACTAGCCACCAAAATACGCGATTCAGTCGGAGTGAAATGCGGAGTTCGAATTACTTCGGACAGATCTGCAGAAATCTATGTTCCAGCGGGAATGATTTCGGTATTAATCGGTAAAGGAGGCGAAAATGTTCGTTCACTTGAGAACGAATTAGGCGGGGTTAAATTGCGTATATCTTCATTCGAAGACATGCCTTCTGATGTCGAGGTCGTTGAAGAAAGAGGTTTCCAAATCCACGACCATATGGGCAATGACAACCACGGCGGCGATAATCGCGGCTGGGATAATTCAAAGAAGGCGCGAAGGCGTAACAGAAAACGCTAATTTTCGCTTATTGTTCCGACAACCTATTCTCTTAGAGAGGTCGTCGGCGGAATATGTCCGAAGTTCTAGCGTGGGTCATTGCCGCCAGTACTTTAACCGCGGTTGCAGATTGGGCTGGTTGGCATTTTGTTTGGCGGCATGAGATCGTCAATGAAGGCAAGGGCATTAGGAAAAGAACACCAACCTCTTTTTTAATTTCATATGTGATTCCCTTCCTTCCAGCATTAGCCGTTGGACTTGGGCCGGAATTACTCAAGGTTTATGATCAAGGATTTACCACCGTTGCGTGCAAAATACTGTTTGTGTTGATGGGTATTTTGACAGCAGGCCTCACAGCATCGGGATATTCTTGGAAAAGCAGACACGACGAAAGCGCCGATAGTAGGAACCTTACTGGTCAAGGAGAGATATTGCCAAAAGCAGCAATGGAGCATTTAACTTGGTCAACCACTTTAATCGGATTCGCCTCAATATCGTGGTGGATACTACTTCTTCAGTGAAAGTAGCCTTTTGAGGAAGAGTTGTCTGGGCACCTTCGATGGCACAGATGGGAGATGGGTCCGGTAGAGCGCCGGTCACGATTACCAAACCGACTACATCAGTCATTAGTGGGCCTGCTGTGACCCAAAAATTGGTCGATGCATCAATTGCTTTTGGCAATATTATCAAAGGAACATTTGGTCCAAGCGGCCTTGATAAAATGATGTACAAAACCGATGGTAATACAGCAGTAACTAATGATTCTGCTAAGATAATCGCCGAATTATTGGTAAAACACCCCGCTGCTAAAGCCTTTGTCAGTTTGGCGAAAAACCAGGAAAATAGTTGCGGAGACGGCGTAACCGCTTGCATCATTTTCGCCAGTGAATTGATGCGAGAAGCTGGCAGACTACTCGAGAGAAAGATACACCCATTACGAATAATCGAAGGCTATCAACAAGCGATGATTACGGTAAGGGCAGTTGTCGATGAGCGCAAGGAACCCCTGATGGGACGGACAGAAGAAGTTAGCAGAACTGCAATGATTGGACGAAGCACAGAAAGTGCTCTCAGTCACCTAGCCACTATCATATCTGATGCAGTAAGTATGCTTCCCGAGCCGGACTATGAGAAAATCCGGATGATTAAAGACGGGTGCGGTACTGCTTCCGATACAAGTATTTTCAGAGGACTTATCATCGAAAAGAGAACTACTCTTGATCGTATGGCCAAGACTTTTGAGAATGTCAAAACCATTACTTTAACCTGCCCTTTAGAACTTGAAAAACCTTCAAGGGATAGCGAAATAGAACTGACATCGGCCTCCCAGCTGTTAGCATTTACCGAGCAAGAGGAGAGGCTGATGGAGGAAAAAGCAACTCGTATCATCAACAGCGGCGCTGGGGCTATATTTTCTGCAGAAAGTATCGATAAGCGTATTACACATCTATTGGTAGATGCTGGATTATTAGTGGTTGCAGATTTAGAAAAGAGCGGCATCGAAGATATCGCAGAAACGTTGAATTCAACATTGATTGACCACATCGATGATATTTCACCACAAATAATGGGTGATTTAGACAGTGCCAAATGGTTGAGGTCCGAAGACGCTGAAGGATACCGCGAGCGATTATATCTTGATGGCGGTGAGAACTCTGGATTGATCACCCTCGTCGTAGGCGGGGTTGATGGAATATCTACCGAGGAAACCATACGTGGGCTATTCGATGCTCTAAGGTCTACCTGCGAGGCGATTGATAGCGGGCAGGTTTTGGTTGGCGGCGGAAGTCTACACATTGCTGCGAGCCTTGCAATTCGCGAAGCAGCAGAAACCAAATCTGGGCGAGAGCGCCTAGGCATGGAGGCGTTTTCAAGAGCATTGGAAGCGATACCGGCAACACTCGCTGAGAATATTGGTAGTGACCGCCTTGATACATTGTTAGAACTGAGATCACTACATCGTGCTGGTAACAAAAACAGCGGAGTAGGAAAGGAAGGCATGCCGGATAGAATCGAGGATGCAATCATTCCTGCAACTACAATATTGCATTCATTAGAAGCGGCCTGCGAGACCACATGTGGTTTGATTAGGGTCGATCAGGTAATTTCAGCACGTGGTGATTAAGCCGAATCATTCTTGACCTTAACGGGAAAGGCAGTGAACGGGCAATACGTATGAGTGAGGCGGATAGCACAGTGCGGCCACGCGCATTGCTCAGCGTTTTTAACAAAAACGGGATTGTCGATTTTGCTAAAGGGCTAGTGGATTTAGGCTTTGAAATCCTCTCTACCGGGGGAACGGGAAGAATACTTAGAGAGTCTGGTTTACAAGTGACCGATGTCACAAGCATCACAGGACACCCCGAATGTTTTGATGGTCGGGTAAAGAGTCTTCACCCCGCAATTCACGCCCCACTATTAGCGAGATTAGACCGTGCTGATGACCGAGATGGGCTTACTGAATTGGGCTATTCGCCAATACAAGTCGTTGCGGTAAACCTCTATGACTTTGCCAAGGCAGCAAAAGTAGCAGACCCGGAAATCGACGACACTCTTCTAGAGATGATTGATATCGGCGGGCCCACTTTAGTCAGGGCTTCAGCTAAGAACCACCGGCATGTGATAATCGCAAGCGATCCGTTGCGTTATCCGGACATATTGGATGCCCTTATTCAAGCGCAATCAGCACAAAAAGTACCGTTGGAACTAAGGAGAGAATTAGCATTGGCAGCATTCGACCATACTGCAACTTATGATTCGCTAATTGCTAACGTTTTGCACAATAGATGGAATGGAAAATCAATCGACACTTCCGACACAGAGCAACAAGCGATAAGATTCCCCAACGAACTCTTAATTTCCTCCAGCAAACAATCGATATTACGTTATGGCGAGAACGCGCATCAAGCCGCAGCAATTTATCATGATTCGAATGTCGATGAAAGAAACGACACTCTAGTCAGTGCGAAAGTTGAGGGCGGCAAAGAAATGTCGTACAATAACTATGCTGATGCTGATGCTTGCTTGCGTTTGTGCCGATCACTATCTACCGATGAATGGCCAAATACCCCGCATGTTTGTATTATTGTCAAGCACAATAATCCATGCGGAGCAGCACTTGGAGCAAGCCAAATCGAAGCATATCAAGCCGCTCTTGCCAGTGATTCAGAGTCGGCATTTGGTTCGATAATCTGCTTTAACGAACCAGTGCAAAAGGACACAGCTGAAGCATTGAAGCCACTATTCATCGAGGTTTTGATGGCGCCAGGGTTTTCCGACGAAGCAAAACAGATATTGATGCAAAAGCAGAACCGTCGCTTGCTAACCCTTGAATCAGAAAGCGATAGATTAGCACCTCTTACCCGCAACCTCGTGAGAAAGCCAATCGAAGGCGGATGGTTATTACAAACGGAAGAACCCCCGATAATCGATTTTTCTAAGGCAAAAACCGCAACATCTGAGAAGCCGACCGAACAACAAATCGACAGCATGCGTTTTGGCGTCAGGGTATGCGAGCAAGTCAAATCCAACGCCATTGTTTTGGTTCAAGGAACCGCAACAGTTGGTATCGGCCCAGGCCAGACTAGCCGAGTAGAAGCAGTCCGTATCGCAACACGAAGAGCAGGAGAGAAGGCAAAGGGCAGCGTTTTGGTTAGCGATGCATTCTTCCCATTCAAAGACGGCATCGAACAAGCAGCCGAAGCAGGGGTTTCAGCGATAGTTCAACCCGGTGGTAGCATAAGAGACCAAGAGGTAATCGATGAAGCGGATAACCATGGTATCGCTATGATATTTACCGGCCATCGGTTATTCAGGCATTGATGATTATTGGATGATTATTGGATGGTTGGAACTTTCCAACCAATAAACCAAACCCCAACTATAGCGACAACAGCGACTAGTGTCTGACCGAAACCAGGGTCACCCGCCTTTGTAATCACTATGATTGAGAGAATAGATACAACACTTAACATTCCAATAATCACTATTTTTGAATGTAATGGTAAGGCCTTACCAGCGCGATAATAGTTCAAAAGCGCCTTTCCAAAGACTGGATTGGTGAGCAACCAACGAAATAATCTCGGGCTTGATCTAGCAAAGCAAAAAGCAGCAGCAACCAACCAAGACGTGGTCGGCCAACCAGGAACCAGAATGCCAATATAGGCAAAAACAACGAAGATTACTCCAAGAACAACCCAGACTCCTCGAACTAAAGGATTCCTCGAAGGTTTGTGCTCAGATAGCACCGCTTCAACCATTTCTTCAGGAGAAAGTCCACCTAAAGCCCCGGCCTCCATTGCGCTGGCGACCCCCCTCTCCGTCAAAAACCCAATGCCGAACAGCCGAAGCGGTCATTGCTGACCGCCCGCTCGCAGCATCATGGTTGGAGGGTGGCAACTGCCTAGGATAGGGACGGTCGAAAGCCCTCTGCGTATGGCGATATTCATCTCAGGATCCGGCTCTGGGATGGATGTATTACTGCATCATCAAAAACGCGCCGAAAGTTTACACAAAACGGTAATTGTCATTTGCGACAAAGATAATGCAGAAGGTATCATCAAAGCCCAAAACCATGGAATAGAAACCGAGATAATCGCAGTACCGGCACATTCCGACTCCCAACAAAGGCGAATACTACACGAGGAAATTATTCAGAACGTATTGGATAAACATGCAGTCGAAGTGATAATACTGAGCGGGTATATGCGAATATTAACAGGATCTTTTGTTGAAAATTGGCTTGGGAGAATGCTCAACATTCACCCTTCTTTACTACCGAAATACCCCGGGGCACATGCACATAGAGATGCACTTGCCGATGGAGCAACCGAGAGCGGATGCACGATTCATTTTGTTGAGGTGGGGGTTGATTCTGGACCAATAATCGCCCAAGGGGAAGTGCCGATTTTGCCAGGTGATGATGAACAGAGTTTGACGGCAAGAGTGAAAACTATCGAACATATTCTTTATCCACAAGTAGTGGATGAATTAGCCAAAGGAAACATCAAATCTCCCTGAGGTCTTCTGGCGAATTGATATTTTTTGCTAACGCCCCAAGCATTCCTAAACTCTGTGAAGGCAGGTATCCAAGCATCTCTTCAACCCTTGGAGAAGAACCGAGATCATCACTCGCTTGCAATCTTGCCAACAACGGTTGCCGACGCCCATTAGTGTCAAGAGGGACTCCATATTCGAGAATTGAAAACAAGCGTTGGTCTGCCAAAAAAGCATCGCAAGGAACGAGTTGAATTTCTCCTTCTAGTCTTGCAATCGCCCAGCGTAATATTTCTGCAACACTCATATTTTCATTTGGATCAGGCCAACATTCTTCTACGAACAATCCCACACGATTTTTATTGCCACATAGTACAATTATCTTGTTACAATCACCTTTTCTTAACTCTGAACATAGTCGTTCAACCCCCCCTTCCAAGAAGGCTTTGTCACTACCCATGCGTACAGACGAGCCGCCAGCAAGAATCAATGCGGTGTACATCGTATCACTCAATGAAGGGTTTCTAGGCCATCGAGGGCCATTTCTAACTCGCTGAGTAATTCATTGACCCGCACCAATAATGCCTTTCGTTCTTTTGAACTTCTTGCTTGTGGTAACCATTCAAGCAATTTCCGAATATCAGTCGCATCTCTATCGATGGTCCAATTGAGAACCTCTTCCAAAACCGGGTCATCGGCAGGGAGGAATCTCTCATCCATGAACCGGCGTAGGGTTCACGCTCCATCAACCTCACTCAAGCAGAAGGCGGCTACGTATCCTTTCGAAGATATCGCCTCCAGGGGGAGCAGCACGAACAACCTCTTCGGGTATATCGCTCCCCCTTCCATGCAAAATCAGCATAGCGGTTTGGTAGTAGATCCCACCTTTATCGATCCACTTCTGGAGGTGAGACAGGGGAGGTGCGGCGTGTCCCCCTCGTCCAATTTCTTCGATAACCTCCAGCAGGCTTTCAATCGCCTCTTTTTCATGCAATATTGAAAGAAAGAGGTGCCAAGGGTCCTGCGGAAGGTTTGCCATCATCAAACCAGCCAACTTGATATCTTCACGACCATGACGGCGCCAGAGTTTTACCACCAATTCACTAAGCATATCGAAGTCATCAACATTGGTGAAAAGCCACGAAGCGATTCTGCGCATGGTGGGGTCGGGTGTGCCCAAATGAAAAGCATCCCCACTAGCAGCAGCTAATCTATCAGTCATCGATTTGGCTATCAGGGCTGGAACGCCGCAGGTATATGCTTCCCTTAGAACCCGCAACAATTTCCGTGGATTTGAAAATACATTAACCGGGACTCCACTAAGAAATTCATCAAGCGATTCCTCGCTCATATGAGCACCTCAGGCGCTCTTGGTTCTGACGCTATCAAAGAAACCCCCAACTAGGGAAACAGAATCCTTGAGGGTATTGAGCATCTTGTCTAGGACGTTCTTATTGTCCTCAAACCTCTCTTCCATTATCTCTCTTAGATTATTTTCGATTTTTGCGTGCTCATCATCATCGATTGTAAAAACATCTCTTAGGTGAGCAAGAACTCTGAATTCATCTTGAGATAGAGAAGCATTTACGATAGCAACTTCGTATACCCGGGTATAGACTCCCCGTTGATATGAATTATCGATAATTTTTCCTAAAGGGGTTGAATTATCCTCTTTGATATCGGCATATATCTGACCGGGCGTCTCAGGTGGAAGATTCAGGGAACTTGCTAATTTGATGATTAAACGCTTTTCTTCACGGGTGAGAATGCCATCGGTGAGCATCACTTCAACGGTGCTCCTGAAAACAGCATTTGCGCCAATGTCTTTGTCGCCCACGAACAGTACATACAAACCCTATACTTGAATCTCTTGTGCAATGAGTAAATCACAATTTCATACATTATTCATGGGAGGGGTTGAAAAAGGGCAAGCCGCACGAGTCACTTGTCCAAATCTGGTTCACCGCTGGTTTCTTTTGGAATCCAGCATCCAAGACCCACGGGTCAATAGGCCCGAGCCAGCAAGGGCAAGAGGCCTTTATATGGCAAGAAAACAAGGAAATAATAAGCAAGGAAAAGCGATGAAGTACATGATCATCGCAAAATTGGATGTCAATGGGACAGTCCAAAGAAAAGACATCATTGGTGCGATCATGGGGCAAACCGAAGGTTTGCTCGGTGATGATTTAGAACTCAGAAAACTGCAACGAACCGCAAGGGTTGGGCATGTTGACGTAGAGATGGACAGCAAGGGCGGAAAAGTGTCCGGATTGATAATGATCCCATCTTCGATGGACAATGTCGAGACGGCTATTATCGCCAGTTCATTGGAAACAATCGACCGAATTGGCCCCTGCCAATCCAAGATTGTAGTCTCAGAGATTCAAGACATCAGATCGACCAAGCGCACAGTAGTAGTAGATCGAGCAAAAGAGCTTCTATTGTCGTTGGTTAATTCCGGTGAGGCTGCATCAAAAACAGTCATCGAAGAAGTTCGCAGTGTCCTGACAACAGGAACAGCAACAAACTTCCACGGATTAACAAGTGGACCGAATGTTGAAAGCAGCGATTCATTGATTGTTGTCGAAGGCAGAAACGATGTTCGTAATCTCTTGACCTTTGGTCTAAAGAATACAATCAGCTGTGATGGCGCCGGTGATATCAAGCAAGAATTGATTGATCTAGCAAACAGCAAAGAGAATGTCACACTGGCAATCGATGGCGACCGTGGTGGGGAAATGTTGTTCAGGCAACTAGTAGAAACCATGAAAATAGATTTCGTTGCTCAAGCACCAGTTGGCCAGGAATGGGAATTATTACCCCAGAAGACTGCAACAAAGTGTCTGACCCAAAAGGAAGAAGCGAAGAAGTTCTTACACAAACTCGACCAACTGCAAAACGATAACGAAGACCAACCCGCAAGTGTAGCAGTCGAAGAGGATGTTGAACCCAAAGACGCCCCTGCCGATATTCAAGAATATTTTGATCACATCGAGGACTTGAAGAAAAACAATGCAATATTTGTCAAAGTAGACGGTAGTGTCAGCGAATCAGTCGGACCTTCAAAATTAGCTGCTGCTGCTGAAGAAGCAGACGGAGCAATAGCCATTGTATTCAACGGACCAGTCAGTAAGAGAACAATCGAAATCGCTAGCGAATCAGCGATTGAGACAGTAGTTGGTACAACTGCTGGCAAAGGCTGCGAAGAAGCAGACGATGTCAAAGTCTGGCTATTAGATCAATACGCTTGAGATAATATTCACAGTGAAGTTCATCATTCAAGTGAGGCTGTGCCTGACCTATGCAGGCCCCACCTCCTGATGTGCAACCCCTCCCCGTGCAAGCGGAAACACAACTACAAGCGCCTGTGATAATACCCACAGTAACGTCAGAAGTAGTACCGAAAACCCCCACTCCTTTTGAGAGAAATCCAGTATCACAACTGAATTTGGCATTGCACATATTAGCGTTTATCTTGATAGTAAATGCCATATTTGCAAACGCTTGGCTGGTTAACGAAACGGCAACTGAAAATATACAATCATTGACCGAAGTTGGTCTTTATGAAACAAACGCTAGTACTTGCGTTGACCTCCTAGGAATATCTTCTTGTGAAGAGATTACCACGGATTATTCTGAAACATATGCTAACTGCACCACGCTATTGACAGAACTTAACATCACTAATGGTTCAACCCATGATGCGTGCGAACAGATTGGCGAAATGAGCACTGCAGGATTTGTAGCAACACCATTCTTTGTTATCGGCGCGCTTGTATTCTTAGCATGTGCAGTGTTATCGGTCAGGGAGATAATCAATGGGAGTAAAGGTGCGAATTGGATAATTCCAACATCAGCCACCGGTATCACAGCCACCGGTTTGTCACTTTGGGCGATATTAATACCCGAGATGGGAGAGGTTGAGTTTGAATTTGGTTATGCACTCTGGTTTATGATAATCGCAGTATTAAGCGGCATAACTTCACTATTCAGCGGTAGTTTAGCTGGATTTGTAGCCGGACCTTCACGAATGCGCGCCAACGGAGTTAGGGCTGGCGATGACAATTCCGAATTTGTTCTCAAAGAATCATCTGATGGCGATACCACATTATCGATATTGGTCGAAGAGGAAATCATCAGAGTAGTCAGAACCAGTAGAATCGGAGCCACTAACAAAACCGAGGATTTACTAGCAACAAAGAGAGATGCATTCACAGGCTATTCTCATGAGCGTTATGATTGGTTAGATGACTACCGGCAAGGCTGGTGGGCAATTATGGGTGTTGGATTGATAACATCGCTAACCATCTCACCGTTTTTCATCAGTCTCTTGGTAATTGGCGCATTATTGGTATTATTACAACTGATGGACCCTGAGAGATTTGTGATTTCTACCAGCTCAGGAGATCATTCATTCATGGTTAATCGCTGGCGCTCGAATCGGGAATTAACAAATTTAGCTATGGAACTTGTAGATGGAGTAATGCTGGAAGTTCTCGCTGGTAAGAACATGGACTCCTCGACAGCAGAGGCAATAGCCAATAATTTCCGCGATGGAGAGAAAGGGCGACAGCAGCAAATTGAGGAAATGAGTAATGAGAAAGCCACCAAAACAGCAGAAAAGGCAGCAGAAAAGGCAGCAGAAAAGGCAGCACAAAAGGCAGCTAAAGCGGAAGTAGCATCTGCTTCTATCCCTCCACCTCCGGTCCAAGCGTATATTCCGCCACCGGGACCAGCCGCAGGGCAACAAATCCAACCACCAGCGCCTCAAGCAGTTCCTGCTACACAGAGTGGCGACGCATTCCAAGATTGGCCTGCCCCACCTTCAGACACACCAGGCGGAGATGCAGCAGCACTACCCGAAGGCATGCCGACCCCCCCAGAATTCGTCGCACCTCCAGTAGGAATAATCCCCCCTCCTCCAGCGGCAGTCATGCCACCGACACCTCCAGCAGGAATGATCCCCCCGCCTCCAATGGCAGGAATACCCCCGCCTCCAATGGCAGGAATACCACCGCCTCCAATGGCAGGAATACCACCGCCACCGCCGGGAGTTATAGGAATGGAAGATCTTTCAAGTAATGCATCACCCATTGAAATTCCAGTGTCTGCAGCACCGCGTAACGACCAATTGACCTCTGATGAGAAGGATAATATTCTCAGCGATTTGAATTGATCATCGAATTCCGCCAGCAACCGGCAATCGAGATACGTTCGCCAAATTGCGGACAGCATCACCCAACCCAACAATATCTTCTGTCGGCGGAAGAGCCAGATTATCCCGAGTCAAGGGGACAGAAAGGCCGGGGCCAGGAATACGGCTAAGCACTTTACCCAATTCCGCTGAATCAGCCAACAAACCGTTACCATTACCCTGGTTTCTAGCCGATAGTCGGAGACCAGTCCATTCTGAAAGTGATTTTGCGATTTCGGTTAATTCTCCGAGTAATTGGTTTCTTTGACTTTCTGATATATCAGGATTAATGACACGTAGAGCCAAACGCAATAATCGATCTACGCGGGTATCTCTGGGTTCATGGCCAACAGCAGAAGCGATGACCTTGACCAAATCCGCAATTTCAGCACCATCAATTCCCAGCACTTCTAGTAATTGACCTTCGAAATCCTCTAACTCTGGAAAAGAGGCAACTGGAATCTCCTCGACTTCAATCGTTTCAGTTTCGAAATCCTCTAACTCTGGGGGTTCGACAACAGGAATCTCCTCAACCTCAATATTTTCAGTTTCAACTTCAACCTCATCCACTATTATTTCAGGGGGTAACACTGTAATCAACGATGGTGGTGGCGTTTCTTTTGGTATAATTACTGCTATAGGTTCAACATCCAAAACCGGGGCATCCAGCCTTTCCATTTCATCGAGAATTGCCTCCATGGCATCCTCATGGGAATTCGTTGTCGAACTAACAGGAACTAGGATTGGCCGGTTGCTACTACTCGGCTTCCAAGGGATAAATTCGAAATCATCATCAATATTTGATGATGCTAGTAGCCTTTTGGCTAATAGGGGGATATTGATATCGAGAGTGGCAAGATTTTGCGGTTTTGATAAATCTAGGTTTACTTCTACCGCTAGTGACGGGCTACGCGACCATGGTAAAAGCGACAACCGCTTGCGAATCATGGAGTGCCGAGCAACATCATCTCGAATTGGAATAATTTTCTGAGCTAATTCAGAAGGAGATGTATCGAGGAGGGTTTGTAATTCCTCGACATCGAATCCGCTTCGCCCCCAAGCGTCGATTTCATCTTGCATTTTGCCTAATAATCGTTCAGTGGATAAGGACGAATCGCGCCCTGTCGTGGCTGATTCAATCAATTTCTCAAACCGAGCGAGGTTTAGTGAGGCGGTATTTTGGTCTGAAACCATACGCAAACTCTTCAGAGAACGCCATTCTCGTTCTAGCATTATTCTATGACGAGCATTTCTTCTTGATTTTCTCTCGATAAAATCAGCCATTTCGGAAATGGTTTCTGAATCGATTTCAATCTCTTTGAGATAGGCAATTCTTGTATCGATAGAACCATCGTCCTCGAGAGAAACATCGAGCATTCGAAGTTCTTCAATCAACGTAGTTGCTTGATCATACAGTGCTAATTCATCCCGTAGCCAGCGAATACCAGAACGAGGATCTTGTTTGATACGAGTGCGCCAGCGGTCTATTATGAAGCCATTTTGACTAAGTGTTTCTATCAGTTCACCAGCATCTAACTCCAATGATCGCCATTCTTGTTCAAGCCCTTCGACAAAATCAGCCAACTCTTCGGTTTTTTCCAAAAATCCGATGAAGTCACTACCCCCGTCGCATAAATCTGGCCAGAACCGGTCGAAGATATTCCAACGGTTAATCAAATCAAGATGAATGTTTACCAAGTCATCCATTTCTGGCAGTCCTGCCTCATGGTCCAGTAATTCTTCTGCTGAAACTATAGAATCAAAAGGTAACATAACACCCTGCGAACTCCATTTTGCATAGAGGGCATTCAAACTGTCTAGCCGGTTATTGAAATTATCAGCGATTGCTAGCGCTTTTTCTTCAACATCTTCACCTCTTCCCTCAAGCAGTGAATCTGCTAATTCTGGGTCAAAAGGAGATATTTCTCGAGAGATCAATAATTTAGTTTTTTGATTATTTTCTGCCTGGGCCTGTAATGAATCAAGCAAGCCCAAAGCATCCATTATCGGCATCTCAATTGCTTCTGTAGCATCAACACCGTATTCACCAAGCATTTCAATCATCTCAACGATGATTTTTCTTCTTCTTATTTCATCTAGTTCAATATCGCCAATCAATGCACTCAAAGTGTCAGTATTTTCAGGATCAGCAATAAGCCCAACCAGCGGATAAACCGAAGGATGGGAAGATACATCAAGGGCACTAAGCCTATCGATCAGTCCTGCTAAAACTGCAAATTTTCCTTCTGAGTGCCATTTCTCTTCATTGGTAAGAGCAACCGGCTCCCAGGGGCAATTTGCATCAGCCCACGCAAGCCATTCTCCTTCGATAGCCCTTGTTTCCAAGGGATTTTTCAGTTCAGATAGCCAAGCCTGTGCGTCGAGGGATTTTAATTCACAATTTGTAATCCGAGAAACTAATTTTCTATTAATCGTAATCAATTCTTCAAATTCTAATAATAATTCACTAGCAGAGTCAGGGTTATCACCTAACAAAACCGCCATTCCTGAAATTTCAAGGCCAGTTTCTGCCCATTCATCGAGGCGTGAGGTCCACCACAATTCATCGACCATGTTTGCTACCCCCTTTGGGCGACTGGTCTCGACACCTTTTCAATATCCCCATCTATTAATCCAAGAACTCTGCCTTCGGCAGTAGGAAATCGCTCCTCGAAACGATATTTGGGGCCATCCATGCGCCGCAGAGGATATAGTCTCGTTGAAACGGTTGGACCCTGATGGAACCGATAACGACAACAATCGCTCTCGGATTATTTGCTATGGGAAGCGGAATGGGTTGGTGGCTTGCCCGCTCCGATTCAAAGATGAATAATTTGAGCATTCAGATGATTCTGATGCAGGAATCTCAAGCATCCTCATTAGCGATTGCTTCCAAGAGAATCGAATCTCTTGAAAGCAGTATTTCCAGTCTTGTTGCCGGAATCGGAGCCATAAGAGCAGCAAACCCCGAATTAGATGGCCTGATACTTGCCCATGAAGCATTACAAGGGAAAGGGGATTTGATAGAATCACTCAAGATTATCGTATCCAAGATTCCAGACACAGCAGATCACGAATCTCTCGACCTACTTTCACCAGGAGAGATACGCTTAGCAGAGTCTTTACTAGAAGCGATTACTGAAATTGAAACCCTTCCAGCACCATTAGCCAGGAAAATAGGTTTGGTTGCATTGGCTAGTGGCCGTAATGGTAGAGCGAGAATCATGTTGGAAAAGTCATATGAAACCGCCCCTGGCGACGACACAACTCTCAAGATTTTGGAGCATATTGCCACTTTAGATGGAGATATAAATTCACGCAGACATTGGATTGAAGCCCGTTTATCTCTATCGCCGGACGACCCGGAGTTACTTCGCTCCCACGCTCATCTTCTAGTTGCACAAGGAGATCAAGAGGCAGAAAGAGACGTCTTACGTCTTGAGGCCTTGGGATTAGATACCCCTGCTGACCGTTCTCTATTATCGGGATTGAGGGAGAGAGCTGGTTCAAGAAGCGAAGCACTTGACGCGATAGATCGAGCATTGGCAGAAGACCCAACACGAGCCAAAGATTGGTACCATCGAGCAGAATTACTGCTTGCGGAAAAAGAACCAGTCAAGGCTTTGGACTCTGTGGATCGTTGTATAGAACTAGAGCGTCAAAACGGCGACGCATGGGCTCTAAGGGCAAAATTACTTGCAGATAGCCCACGCGTCGAGGAGGCCTGTAAAGCGGCAACCCACGCAGTAGCATTGAACGCAGGCGGTGTCGAATTAGTGATTCTCAAAGCAGATTTATTATTGGCCATGGGTGAGTTTGGTCGGAGTGAGAAAACTCTTGAGAAGGCTCTGGAAGAGAATGAAGACGACGGGGAGATGAGAGCCTCTATCGCAAATAGAAGATTATCTGAAAACAGACACACCGAAGCATGGGATATTCTACGCGCAACACCTCAAGACTGTAGCCATCCATTACTCCATGTCGTAGAAGGAAGATTACATCTGGCTCTTGCAGATAGGCAGCGAGACGGCACTGGAGAGAAGGATGAAGCCCTACTCGCAGAAGCAGAAAACGCTTTCAATGCTGCACTTGAAATTGATAGAGAGCAGGGAATTGCTTGGCTTGGGATCGCACGAACTAGCCGCTTATTGGGCCGAATGGAACCCGCTGGAGAAGCACTGACAAGGGCAACTAGGCTCTTGGCGGAAGACGATCCTTCAGTCTCTGCAGAAGCTGCACTATTGGCCTTAGACAAAGACGACATTGATTCTGCTAAGCAACACGTCGACGCAGCATCGATTCGTGGAGGAGGTGCAGTAGTATCCTATATCCGCGGAAATATTGCGACTCGAACCGGCAATCTAAAATCAGCGAAAGCACATTATGACGATGCACTGGGATTAGATTCTGCGCACGTAAAATCACGCTTGAACCGTTGTAGTGTTAACATGGCACTAGATAATGCAAAAGCAGCATTAGATGACGCCAACGTATTATTGGAAATCGCTCCAGATATGATGTTGGGTCAATTAAAGAGAGCAGAGGCTTCGATGATGCTCGGTGATTGGACCAATGCAAAATCCGACCTCGAGGAAATAATTGAAAGATCACCAACTCAGTATCAAGCAATGACCCAACTCGCTGGTTGCTTCATCGCCTTAGGCCGTCCAGAACAGGCAGAATCTCCATTAAACGAGGCCTTAATGATTAATCAAGATCACGCACCAGCATGGTTCCAAAGAGGATTGCTATACCTAGACTGGGGTAAAGAAGAAGCAGCGATTAGTGATTTGGTTACTGCTACGAAAGTTGATCCGAATCATCTCGACGCACATCTACATCTTGCTGCAATACACCACGAATCGGAGAGGTTCGATCAAGCAAGCGATGCTTGGCGAGCAGCCCTGGCAATCGACGGCGAACACACTGTCGCCAAAAAGCGACTTGAGGAAAGCGAGTCAGCAATTCTTGCTAGCATCTGAAGGGGTAACAACAAATAATCCAACCCTTATGGCACGGATATGAGTTATGAACCCGGGGATAGCGTTAGTCAATTTGAATTAAAAAATTCCAACCCCGAACACCATGGGGAAATAGTAAGCCTTGATGATATTCTGACTCCAGCTGGAGCCGTAGTAATATTCGAATGTAACCATTGTCCATATGTTGTGGCTAATATCCAGCGTATGAATCGAGCAGCAGCAAAAGCCGCCGAGTTAGGAATGGGGTATGTTGGTATTAACTCAAACGACCCTGAGATGTATGTCGATGATAATTTTGACAATATGGTAAAGCGAGCGAAGAAGGGTATGCCATACGCCTACCTCCATGACGAATCACAGGAGATAGCAACGGCATGGGGCGCCAAGCGAACCCCCGAATTCTATCTCCTTAATGGCGAGGGTGTGGTTGTTTATCGCGGCCGACTCGACAATAGCCCACGTGACCCCAATGCAGTATCAACCAGCGAATTAGCAGATGCTATGGACGCATTATCGATGGGAGAGGCACCGGTTGTAAACCGAACCGAATCAATCGGCTGTTCCATCAAATGGAAGTAACTCTAGTATTGTTCAAGGACCAACTCAGTAGTTGTGCTTGATATTTCACTTGGAGCAGTTAACCAGATCCGGTCGAGTAGTTGGCGTAATGCCATAGTATCGTTTACGTGAACCAGGGTGATTAAATCGGTTTCTCCAGAAACCTCATAGACGATTTCTATTCCATCCCATCCAGTAATTTCTCCTGCAAAGGAGCCAATCTCTGCACCTGGACTGACCTTGATTCGAACCAGAGCAGTCAGGCCAACACCCCCTTCTCTTATCGAATAGCCACGGATTACACCCGAATCCTCCATGCTTCGGACATGATTGCGAATTGTCCTCTCATTAGCCCCAACTTTTTTGGCTAATTCAACAAAAGAAATACGCCCATTTGCCCTTAACTCAGATAATATTGCACGGTCAATCTCCGATATTTTAGCCATATTATAGGCCGAGAGCGAACCGTTTATGAATGTATCACATATGACTATAAAATGCTACATGGAGGTACACTTCAGGTAAAAATCGGTTTATTATTACCGGATTCAGGCTAAAGACCAATCCTCTAAATGGAAACTTCACCCGATCTAAAAACACCCGATTGCTTGAAGCGTGCGTGTCAACTGGCCGGTATTGAGGAGCAAAGATGCCTGATATCATCTCCGGTCTAGATGCAAGGATGGTCCTCGATAGCCGAGGAAACCCGACAGTGGAGGTCGATTGCTATGTCGACGACATATTGGTGGGCCGGGCAATGGTTCCAAGCGGAGCCTCTACTGGCGCCCATGAATCTGTTGAACTCAGGGATGGCGACCCATCTCGTTGGCTGGGTAAAGGAGTTGACAATGCAGTTACAAACATCGTTGAACCGATACAGGAAGCACTAATCGGCATGCCAGTGGATGAGCAGGCAGCAATCGACGAAGTGATGATCGAACTCGATGGCACAGCAAACAAAGCAAATCTTGGAGCCAATGCCACACTCGGCGTATCACTCGCTTGCCTACACGCAGGTGCAGCAATCCACGAACTACCACTTTGGCGCTATATCGGTGGAGTGGCCGGGGGATTAATGCCTGTGCCGATGATGAATATTCTCAATGGCGGTGCCCACGCAGCTAGCAATGTAGATGTCCAGGAATTCATGGTGATGCCACACGGTTTCGATACCTTCCATGAAGCGTTCCGTGCAGGCGTAGAAACCTATCATTCTCTCAAGAAGGAATTGAAGGCAGATGGTCTTCTTGGCGGAGTTGGCGACGAAGGGGGCTTTGCTCCTAATCTACCAGCAAATGAAGATGGTCTGAAATATATGGTAAGGGCGATTGAAGGTGCGGGATATAGCACTGATGAAATGGGTATAGCCCTAGATGTAGCAGCAAGCGAATTCTACAAAGACGATGCCTATCATATGGATGGAAAAACCCTCTCTGGCGAGGATTTAGCCGATATCTATGATGGCTGGCTGGACGATTATCCAATCCTTTCAATCGAGGACGGCTTTGCTGAAGACGACTGGCGCAGTTGGTCACATTTCGAATCAATAGCGGGGCATCGCGTTCAAACAGTAGGTGATGATTTATTCGTCACTCAAGCCGAGAGACTAGCAAAAGGGGTTGATTGCAAAGCCGCTAATGCAATTCTCATCAAGGTGAATCAAGTTGGAACGGTTACAGAAACTCTTGAGACGATGGATCTGGCAGCTCAACACAATTTCAAGTCGGTTATTTCACACCGCAGCGGCGAAACAGAGGACACTACGATTGCCGATCTTGCGGTCGGTACCAGAGCAGGTCAAATCAAAACCGGAGCGCCTTGTCGCTCAGACAGAGTTGCAAAATACAATCAATTATTGAGAATATCTGAAGAAGTTCAGGATTACCGTTCACCGTTCTGAGGGATATTATGCGAAGGGAACTCCTCCCAGTAGTTGTGTTAATGCTGATGCTCTTAATCGTCAGACAAACGTTGCCTTATGTGCAATCAGACCCCAAGGTCGATGCGGGCTTTGAAGTTGAACTAATCACGAACGGATTGGGAGGTCCAACATGTTTACACTGGGTCGACGAAACACATCTTCTCGTCTGCGACAGAGATAGCGGTAGTATTCTTCTACTGGATGAAAATTTTTCAAAAACCACTCTCCTATCTGGTTTGGATAGACCACACGGGGTATTGACAACCGAGGACAGATTGTTCGTCTCAGAAGCAGGAAAACTTACTAGGTATAATTTTTCTAATTATCAAATTAACAATGCTATGGTTTTGGTTGAAGGCATCGACGATGGGAACCACCAAACCAATGCAATCAATTTGTTACCTAATGGTACATTGGTTTGGCATAGCGGTTCGAAGTGCAACGTATGTATCGAACCGGACGAACGTAATGGTGCCTTATTATGGGTCAATCAAAGCAGCGGCGAACACGGGGTATTGGCCAGCGGTGTACGCAACTCATTCGATGGTACATGGGTTACAGACGTGGGCTATGTATTCACTGATAACGGTAGGGACTGGGAAGGAGACCATCCACTCGAAGAGATAAATCTCCTCGTAGATAACGGAGCATACGGCTGGCCCGATGACGACCCAGACAATCCTATACCCGAAGGGACGATTGCACCGATAGCAACCTGGACTGCACACACATCGGTTAACGGAATCGATGTGAGGCCAGAAAACTCATCTCTACCCGGCGGAAAACATACTGTTTATGCTTCAGTATACGGTTCATGGAACACTTTTCTCCCCCAAGGACATGAGATTATAAGAATCGATTTTACCTTGGATAATCAAGGGAATTGGCAGGGCGAATCTACTCGCTTCGCCACTGATCTTGGGACGCCATTGCCGTTGACTTTTCATCCAGACGGCGACCTCTATTATGCAACATTTGGCAACGACGGCTCGCTTTACCGTATCAAAGGTGTTTGACAATTAGCGGCTTTCAAGCCACTGCCGAAGTCGTTCAACACCTTCTTCAATTTGTTCAATCGAACACCCACCACTAAAGCGAATCAACCCCTCACCGGATTCCATTAGCGATGCAGGAATCACCTGAACTTTCGCTTGAGAAAGTGCCTGTTCTGCGAATTCAATATCGGTCATGCCAGTGCCTCTGATGTCAGCAAGAATATAGAAAGCGCCTTCGGGAGCCGGCGCTTCAATACCTGGTATCTCACTCAAAAGCGCATGAAATATATCCATTCTTTCTCTAAATTCTTCGGACATCTTCAACGGCTCTTCTTCTAACCGAAGAGCGCATTCTGCTGCAGGCATCAAAAATGTTGGGATGTGAGATGCAGAACTTGCTTGACAGGTCTTTACACCTTCCATGACTAACTGCGGGCCAGATATCCAACCTAATCTCCAACCAGTCATCGCCCATCCCTTCGACCAACCACCAATCGTCAGGGTTCTTTCTGCTCCACCGGGTAGGGACGCTGGTGCTACGTAAGGGTGGTCAGACCAAACCATGGTTGCGTAGACCATGTCATCGAAAATCCACATGTCATTCTCAATACAGATTTCGGTTAAGGCTTTGACTTCATCTGGGAGATAAACCGCGCCAGTGGGGTTGTTTGGGGAATTGATTAAAAGCGCCTTTGTTTTTGAAGTGATGGCGTTTTTAACAGCATCAAGGTCTGGGTGATAATTATCTCTGTTGACTGGAACATGAATCGGAATCGCTCCGATTAAACGCAGCATTCCGTCGTATGACGGCCATGCAGGAGCAAGAAGAATCACCTCATCTCCTGGTTCTAAACAAGTCATCATCGCGTAAAGTAATGCTTGTTTACATCCTGGCGTGATAACAATATTTTCCCCACC